>Ga0307477_10000287_pt1 | contig 63381 bp, 52 predicted proteins | sample atmos_gasesECM2C_FD_203316 | JGI IMG/M metagenome (GOLD analysis project Ga0307477, IMG submission 203316) | Hardwood forest soil microbial communities from Morgan-Monroe State Forest, Indiana, United States - atmos_gasesECM2C_515 | ecosystem: Environmental > Terrestrial > Soil > Temperate...
GAAAACCCCTCCGTGCCAAAGTGCTCGGAGGGTCTCAGAAAATCTTCTGGGAAACTCGAAAAGCTCTTTAGCAGTTTTTTACGTGGAGCAAGTTGCCCTAAATCGCCACGTGTCGCCGCAACTGCAGCTGCATCTTTTATGCCTCAGCACGGTGCAGATGTCAAGAGCGATATTCGTCTTAGAAGCAGGTTCAATTCCTGCGGGCCAATCGAACCCGGTGCGGCCTTGCATTCCACACAAGCGTGTGATTTAGCAGATTCTCACTTCATTTCGACCTGGACTGCGGCTGCGACCAGTTATGCTCAAACGTGCGCCACAGGAGGACGTCGCCGAAGCCGAGAGAATTCCACCAGGCGTCGAGCATGGGGCGATCGAGGCCCAGGATTCCTTCGCGAGTCACGCCTGCAGGCGGCGGAGCGAGTGCGGCCAGGCGATCAAAGACGCTGGCGCGATCCGGGTCGTCTACCCGCGAAAGCAGATGCCAGAGAGTGAGAGCATCATGCTTGCGAGCATCAGTGAGGAGGACGCCGAGGAGAGCCTTGCGTTCCGCAGGGGCGGTGGGTTCAAAGTCAAAGCGAGACAAGGCCTCGCGAAACGCCGGCGTCGCATCTTCTAGATACGGCGTACCCGGGCCGGTCTTCGGGCGCGTGGCGCAGACCGCCCCAGCGGGAATAAAGGACTCCTGGCCGTTCAACTTGAACCCCACCCAGCCGACATCTGTGCGTAAGAGCCCGGCTCCGGAATCGTCGACGTGCAGCGTGTAGATGCATCCGAGATCCACAGCAGTGGCGGAAGGCGTATCCACGACAAATTCGCCCGGTGGCGCCCAGATGGTCGCATGAATCGTGCCGCGCTCCAGGGAAAGCCGCTTGCGGCCAGGGCCGTTGCTGATGAGACGGACACGCGATCCAGTGTCCACTTCAACGCTGCCAGTTTCCTCGAGAGAGAGAGTGGCGCGCGACGAACGGTCCGTCTCCAGCAATTGCCCGACGCCCAGTTTGCCTACGCCGACCTTTGCGTCGATAGTTTTCGAACCCACCCGCGGCGCGCCTTCCAGCCGCGCCACTTCCCAGGACGGACCCTGCTCGAGAACCGGATTCGAACGCACATAAAAGTAAATCGTTGTGGCAATGAGGATGCCTGCGGCCACGGCCGCGACCTGGAACGAAAACCGCCACGGAGAAAAGCGCGAGCGCTTCTCAGAGCGAATCTCAGGGAGCTGATCAAGCGCGGGCGCCGCTTGATTGTGGCGGTAACGCCCCAGCGCGGTTTCGAGTTTTTGAATTTCGGGGTCCGGCTCGCCGGAGCCGTCCCACAAATAATCATCTTTCATTTCTTATCCTTTTGTGTGCCGCTGGGCTCTGCCCATTTGCATTTTCTCCGTGACTCACACTGCGCGAAGGTTCTCGCCCTGCGCGCCCTGCCCCAGCTTTTCACGCAACAACTGCATGCCACGGCAAAGGTTGACGCGAACCGAACCACGGGTGAGCCCTGTGCGCGAGGCGATTTCCGGCCCCGTCATTCCCTCCACCAGCCGCAGGATCAGCGGCTCGCGATAGGTCACCGGAAGCTTGCGAATCAATTCCAAAATGATTGCCGCCTGCTGCTCCTGCGCGTGGTTTTTCCCGCGTTCCGCACTTTCAATCTCCAAAACCGGTTCGGTCCGGGCCGCCTCCGGTCCAGCCTTGCGGTAATAGTCATTGGCACGATTGCGGGTAATGGTGGCCAGCCAGGCTCCAAATCGGGCGATGTCCCGCAGTGCATGAAGCTGGCGAAGCGCCGAAAGAAACACTTCCTGAACGAGATCGTCCACTTCTCGCGGCGGAACACGCGCGAGAAGAATCCCGTGGACCATGCGGGCGTAGCGGTCGTACAGCCGGCCGAAGGCGGCGCGGTCACCTTCACGGGCCGCACAGATCAGCCCGTGATCCTCGGCCGGATTGGGGACTTGGAGGACCGTCACGATCCGACGTTCCACGCTTGCCATTTGGAAGTCAACCCTGTATCCCACAAAATCCAGGCCACCGAAAGAGCCAGGACTCGCTATCCAAGACGCAATCAAGGAGGGAAGTGTTAACAAAACTGTTCTATTCCAGCAAGCGGAAGAAAGCTAAATGCCCCTTAAAAGCCAGACACTTACGCGATGCAGGGAAGAGATTCCCCGGCTTTGACAACAAATTGAGGGTTTCTTGCGTCCAATGGAGGGGAGAACAAAAATCGCAACGCACCCCGGCCGTTTGGGCAGTTATCGCTCTGGTGCATCGCTAAGAGACGGCAACCTCATGCAATCAGCGGTGTTATACTCTTGGGCAGGACCCGGTAGCAGCGGACCAGCCGGGGAGAGGTCGGCTGACGCGAGCAGGGCCATGTCCCAGGAAAACAGGAGCAGGGAAAATGGGAGAGCAAGTGAAAGAACTTTTTGATTGGGCGCGCAGGCGCAAGATTGTCGTTTCGGTGCTCGTAGTGTTCACGCTAGGGGTCGGCATTTTGATCGGGTCGGTTGTTTCAGGCCGCGTCTCGGCGATGAAGACCTTGGGATTCTCCGGCACAACGGCGACCGCGCTCGCCGTGCCGGATCCGATTCCGTCCTCGAGCTCCTTTGCATCTATTGTCAATCGCGTGGAGCCCGCAGTGGTCAATATCGCGACCACGCAAGTGTTGGAGCGCAAGCAGACCTCCAAAAAACGCCGCTCGCAGCCCTACGACCAGGACGACCCCATGCAGGACTTCTTCGATCGCTTCTTTGACGGGCGCTCGGACGGGCCTCCGCAAGCGGAACGCAGCCTGGGCTCCGGCGTGATTGTGGACAAGCGCGGGTACATTCTTACGAACAATCACGTTGTCGAGCAGGCCACGAAAATCCAGGTCCAATTAAATGGCGATACCAACCGCTACATCGCGAAAGTCGTCGGCGTGGACGAGGATACGGACCTGGCGGTAATCAAAATTGATGCCAACAAGGAACTCCCGACCGCGAAACTGGGCAACTCCGATGGAGTGCAGGTTGGCGATTGGGTTCTGGCCATCGGCAGCCCGTTTGGACTGCAAGCTACGGTCACCGCGGGAATCATTAGCGCGAAAGACCGCGGAGGAATCGGGCAACAGTTCCAGCGGTTCTTGCAAACGGATGCCGCCATCAACCCTGGGAATTCGGGCGGACCGTTGGTGGATCTTGCCGGGCAAGTGATTGGAATCAACACCGCCATCATCACCGGCAGTCGCGGTTATGAAGGAGTTGGCTTCGCACTTCCCTCGAGCACGGCCATCAACGTGTACGACCAGATCATCAAGCAGGGACGCGTAACCCGCGGGTCCATCGGCGTGAGTTTCCAGGAAGAGTTGAGCACGAATACCATCACCTTGAAGTCTCTGGGCGCCCCGTACGGCGTGGTGATCGAAGGAGTGGAGCCGGGGAGTCCCGCCGAAAAGGCTGGACTGAAGGGCGGCGACGTAATTACTAGCGTGAACGGGAAGCCGGTAAAAACGGGCAACGACCTGGTGAATCCCATCGCGCAAGCGACCATTGGCAGCAAGGTGGCTCTGACCTATGTCCGCGACCGCGCGCAAAAGGAAACTACCGCGACGGTCGAAGACCGTACGCGAGTCTTCCCGAACTCCGCGGGCCGCATGGGCGAGCAGCCCGGCGAAGCCGCTCCGGCCGAATTCGGCTTGCACGTGGAAGAACTGACGCCGGATCGCGGCCGTCGCGTGGGCGTGGAAGCGCAAAAGGGTGTTCTGGTCACCGAAGTCGATCCCGCGACCTTTGCCGATGATCTCGGTTTTGGCCGCGGAGACGTGATCGCAGAGATCAACCGCGTTGCCGTCAGCACGGTTGCCGACTACCGCAAGGCTGTCTCCACACTGAAGCCTGGCGAGGAAGTCGTATTCAAAGTTCTGCGGCGGCAAGATAGCGACCGCATCCTGACTCTCTATCTGTCTGGGAAAGTCCCGGCGGATAATCAGCATTAGATCTTTGACAACAAACAAGACCGCCTATGCGAGTCCGAAAAGCGACCCACCTGGCCCTGATGCTGCTTTTGGCAGCAGGGCTGGGTGTGTCAGCGGGCTCCGCTAAAGCGCAAACCACATCGCAAAAAAAAGCCAATCCTTCAAAGGCCGGTGCAACTTCGCGCCGCTCAAAAGGGTCGAAGAAATCCAAGCGGCGGGAGCGCGGGCAGAAAGCTCCCACTGCCGAGCGCATTTCCGAAATTCAGCAGGCGCTGGGTAAGGATGGTTCGTACACGGCCACACCGAACGGCAAATGGGACGCTTCGACCGTGGACGCCCTTACAAAATTCCAGCAGTCGCATGGGCTTACTCCGACCGGAAAGCTCAACGCAAAAACGCTTCAACTCTTGGGCCTGGGCTCCAACACGGCCGGTGTGGCGCCGCCGATGCCTCCCATGAGTTCCTCCACGGCGACCATTGCACCCGCACTGTCCTTGCCTCGCCAGCAATAGTCCTCGTTTCTTCCTGATTGCAATCCGCCCTCAACTGATTTAGAAGTCGTTCACCGCGCGGCGTACCGCGGCGCGGAAAAAGGGGCATGCGTCATGAAACCGGTGCGGAATTTCGTCTGGATTCTAGTTGTTGCATTTCTTGCGGGCGGAGTCTGCGCGCAAGGAAAACCAAATGCGAAAACAGTCAAGGCCGTGCGTTTCGGCAAATTGTGGGATGCCAAGGGCAAGCTCTGGACGAACGCGATCGTGATCGTGGAAGGCGACAGAATTCGCAGCGTGACGACAGACTCTTCCGAAATTCCTGCGGGCGCGGAGGTCATCGACCAGTCGAAGTTCACAGGCCTTCCCGGATTGATCGACGTGCACACGCACATGACCATGTACACCGACGAGACTCCCGGCGAGCCCCTGTTGAAGCAACTCGTCAATAATCCGCCCGCGGTGGAAGTATTTCTTGCACGCAAGGGAGCGATGCGCACGCTCGCAGCAGGGGTGACCACCGTCCGTGATCTCGGCGCCGATCAATACACGGATATCGCCATGCGCGATTTGATCAATCGCGGCGAAATGATCGGCCCGCGCATGTTCGTCGTTGGCTATGGCCTCTACATCACGAACACCCCGTACAAGCCAGGTCCAAATCCGCCCGCAGGCGGAATTGCCGACGGCGTTCCCGAAGTGCTGAGAGCCGTGCGCCAGCAGATCGCAGCGGGCGCGGACTTGATCAAAATGTACGCCTCCACCGGCACCGATGATGACGTAACGGGATTTCAGACCTACAGTTATGAAGAGATTAAGGCGGCCGTGGATACTGCTCATCAATTCGGAAAGAAAATCGCGGTTCATTCCTATGGTCCGGACGGCGCACGCGACGCCGTGCGCGCCGGCACCGATTCGGTGGAACACGCTACGGACATGGATGAGGCGACGATCCAGGAAATGGTGAAGCGCGGGACATTTTACGTTCCGACTATCGATCACAACCGCTATTACATCGATAACGGAGACAAAATCGGCTACGCTCCGGGTTATAAGGAAAAGCTGCAAGCCTTTATCCCGCGCAACCTGGAAACCGCGCGCAAGGCCTTCAAGGCCGGCGTCAAATTCGCCATGGGCTCCGACGCGATCTATACGATGTTCGGACAGAATACCCGCGAACTAGGATGGTTCGTAAAGGCCGGGATGACCCCGGATCAGGCGTTACGAACGGCCACCACCAATGCGGCCGAGCTTCTTGGGAAAGAGAAGGAACTTGGCGCAGTCGCGCCCGGATATTTCGCCGATCTCATCGCTGTCGATGGTGACCCGCTCTCCGACATCAACGTCATTCTGAACAACGTGAGATGGGTCATGAAGGCCGGCTCCGTCGTTGTGGACAAGGCAAAGGCTCCGGCCGCCCACTAAGCCTTCAGGTGCCTGGAGATTCATTCTCATGGTGCCGTGCCCGCAATTTGACCCAACCTGCAGTCAACGGTAGAATTTACTTTCCGCGCGTAATGGCTAGTGTTTGAACCCCACAGTGGACCAAACGACCAACCAAGCGGCACGTTTCAGGGATGGAGGAGGAAGTATGGCTACAGCAGTCGCCCCCCGGATGTTCAAAAATTTCATCAACGGCGAGTGGGCCGAATCGCGCAGCGGAAAAGCCTACGAGAACCGCAATCCCGCGAACACCGATGAGCTCATCGGCATGTTTGTGTCCTCCACGGATGAAGATGTCAACGCGGCCGTGGACGCCGCGAAAGAGGCCTACAAGAGCTGGCGTTTGGTGCCCGCCCCGAAACGCGCCGAGATCCTCTTCCGTGCCGCGGAATTGCTCCTGCAGCGCAAGGAAGAGTTTTCCAAGGACATGACAAGGGAGATGGGCAAGGTCCTCGCCGAAACCCGCGGCGACGTCCAGGAGGCCATTGACATGACCTATTACATGGCCGGCGAGGGTCGCCGCCTGTTCGGCCAAACCACCCCCTCGGAGCTGCCCAACAAATTCGCGATGAGTGTGCGCCAGTCCATCGGCGTCTGCGGCATGATCACGCCCTGGAATTTCCCGATGGCCATTCCTTCCTGGAAGATGATGCCCGCGCTCATCAGCGGGAACACCGTCGTGCTCAAGCCCGCCGAAGATACGCCTCTCTCGTCCTATCACCTGGTGCAGATTCTTACCGAAGCCGGGGTGCCGCGAGGCGTTGTAAATTTGGTGAGCGGCGATGGACCCGGCGCAGGCGCCCCTTTATCGCAGCACAAGGAAGTCCCCGTCGTGAGCTTCACAGGTTCGTCATCCGTTGGACGGATTATCGCGCAAGCGTGCGCCCCGGAGTTCAAACACTGCAGCCTGGAGATGGGTGGCAAAAACATCATCATTGTGATGGAAGATGCCAATCTGGATCTGGCGGTGGACGGAGCGATCTGGGGCGGATTCGGCACCACCGGACAGCGTTGCACCGCCGCGAGCCGCGTGGCCGTGCACAAGAGCGTCTACAAAGAGTTTGTCGATCGCTTTGTGGACCGTGCCAAGTCGCTGAAAGTCGGGAACGGTTTGGATGCTTCGACGGACATGGGGCCCTGCATCAACGAACAGCAGCTGAAAACCGTGATGAGCTACGTTGAAATCGGAAAAAATGAAGGCGCGAAACTTCTGACCGGAGGGAATCGCCTGGAAGGTGACGCCTACCTAAAAGGCTGGTTCCACTCGCCGACGGTGTTCGGCGATTGCTCGCCAAACATGCGCATCGCGCAGGAAGAAATCTTCGGCCCCGTTGTGTCGGTGATCCCCTTCGACACTCTGGAACAGGCAATCGATATTTCCAACGGCGTTCCATACGGATTGTCCGCTTCCATCTACACGCGAAATGTAAACCGCGCCTTTCAGGCCACCCGCGATCTCTACACTGGCATCGTTTACGTGAATGCCCCGACCATCGGTGCGGAAACGCACCTCCCCTTCGGTGGCACCAAGCAAACCGGCAACGGCCACCGCGAAGCGGCCATCGCCGCCATCGATTTCTTCACCGAGTGGAAGACCATCTACATCGACTATTCGGACAAGCTCCAGCGCGCCCAAATCGACAATGCCTAGTCGAGCCGCGCGTTGACCGCGCTTGACGGCCTTCCTACAATATAGATAGCGCTCTTTAGCACTTGGAGTAGAGTGCTGCTATGAGGAATTCGGCTCTTCAAGAACGGCGGAACCGTCAGATTCTGGCGGACATTGTTCGCGCGTACATCGAGACGGGCGAACCCGTCTCCTCGCGCGCGATTTCAAAAGGCTTCGAGGAGACCCTGAGCACCGCCACGATTCGCAACGTCATGGTGGACCTTGAGGACGGCGGGTTTCTCTACCAGCCGCACACTTCGGCCGGTCGGGTGCCAACCGCCGCTGCGTACCGGTTTTTTGCTCAGGAAATCGCCTCGCAAGCGACCATCACGACCGTCGATCGCGAGTGGATTCAGCGTGAGATGGGCGGAGCCACCAGCGCATCGGAAATCACCGAGCGCGCCGGACATGTCCTAGCAGAGGTTTCCAACGGCCTCGGCATCATCGTTTCGCCGCCCCTCAGCAAGACCGTACTGGAACACGCGCGCATGTGGCTGCTCCCGGATGGCCGCGTAGTCGTCGTGCTCATTTCTCCCGGCGGCAATACGCGGGATAAGGTTTTGCGTCCGCACCGCATGTTTACCCAGACCGAGCTCGACGCCACCGCGGACTTTTTGAACCGGCAGTATTCCGGCTGGACGCTCGAAGCCATCCGCGGCGATTTGTTACAAAAGTTGGCCACCGAGCGTGAGCGCTATGAGGGCATCGTGCAAAGCGCCCTCACGCTCTGCGATCCCGCCGTACTTGGCGATGAATCGGCCCTGCACGTCCACGTGGAAGGCACCGCCCAGATTGTCGGCGCGGCCGATTTTGCCAGCCAGGCGCAATTGCGCGATTTGCTTGCGGCCATCGAGGAAAAGCACCGCCTTGTAACGGTGCTGAACGCCTGCATCGAGACACCCGAACCGGTTCACGTGCAGATTGGCGTGAAGGAGATTTCCGAAGCTGGAGAAAACCTAGCGCTGATCAGCGCCGCCTACACGCGCAACGATCAGGTGCAAGGCTCGCTCGGCGTGCTCGGCCCGACGCGCATGCATTATGAGCGCGCCATGACCGCAGTGGCGTACGTGGCCCAGCTTTTCAGCGAAGCATTGAGCAAAACTTGAAAAATTATTGGCATAGGAGAAGCGCGAACGTGGGCGACAAAGACGTGAAGATCAATATCGACAAAAATGTGGACAGCGCCGCTCCGGAGCAATCCGCAGAGGCGCAGGCCATGGCTGCGGATTCCGCGAAAGCCGACGCCGAAATGGCCAAGCTGGCCGCGGACTTTGACGAATTGCGCCAGACGCTGCTCCGGCGCCAGGCCGACTTCGATAATTACCGCAAGCGGATTGAAAAGGAGCGTTCCGAAGATTCCAAACGCGCTACGGCCCGCGTGATCGAAGGGCTCATCCCCGTCCTTGATAGTTTTGAGAGTGCTCTCGCCGCTCATCGGGAAACGGAATACGAAAACTATCGCAAGGGCTTTGAGCTGATCCACAGACAGCTTCTGGACCATCTGACGAAGTTGGGCGTGGAGCGCATCGATCCCCTCGGAAAGCCCTTCGATCCGCATTTGCACCAGGCCCTAGATCGCGCCGAAACGACCGATCACGCCGATGGCACGATTCTGCAGGTTTTTCAACCGGGATATGTCTTTCACGGACGCGTGCTGCGTCCAGCAATGGTGCGTGTAGCGGTGCATCCGAATCCCGCATCAAAACAAGCTGTAAACTGATGGAAGGAGATCAAAAGTTTTCATGCCCAAGGGAACGCAACGCGATTATTACGAAGTGCTCGCCGTTTCGCGCACCGCTTCGGTCGAAGAAATAAAGTCGGCCTACCGCAAAGCCGCGCTCAAGTGGCATCCCGACCGCAGCCCGGAGAACAAAGCCGAGGCGGAAGTGAAATTCCGCGAGTGCACCGAAGCCTACAGCGTCCTAAGCGACCAGCAGAAAAGGCAAATCTACGACACGTACGGACATGCCGGCCTCTCCAGCGCAGGCGCCGGACCGGGATTCGACAACACCGTCTTCCAGGACTTTCACGATATCTTCGGCGATTTTTTCGGCTTCGAAGATCTCTTTGGCGGCGGACGCCGAGGCCGCAGCCGCGCGCAACGCGGCGCCGACCTGCGCTATGACATGACCCTCTCCTTTGAAGAAGCCTCCGCTGGCGTGACCACCAAAATCAAATTGCCCCGCCAGGAATACTGCGAGGCGTGCAACGGCACCGGCGCGAAAAAGGGCACTGGCGTTCAAGCGTGCCAAACGTGCGGCGGCCGCGGCCAGTTGGCGTATCAGCAGGGATTCTTCACCATTACGCGAACATGCCCGGCGTGCCAGGGCGCGGGCCAGATCGTCCGCGAGCGTTGCCCGGAATGCCGCGGCCAGGGACGCCTCGAGCGCGAAAAAACCATCGAACTCCGCATTCCTCCCGGCGTGGACACCGGAACGCGTCTCCGCGTCGGAGGCGAAGGCGAGCCCGGCCCGAACGGCGGCCCCGCAGGCGATTTGTACGTCGTGCTCGACGTCAAGGAACACCCTTTCTTCGAACGCCGTGGCGCGGATTTGTACTGCACCATTCCACTGAGCATCGCGCAGGCGTCGCTTGGCACCGAGCTGCAGGTGCCCGGTTTGAACGGGGAAGAGAAGCTAAAGATTCCCGAAGGCACCCAGAGCGGCGCCGTATTCCGCATCAAAGGCAAAGGCCTGGCGGACCCCCGCGGCGGTGGCAAAGGCGACCTGTACTATCACGTCCGCGTGCTTACGCCAACCAAGCTCACCCGCGAACAGCGCAAATTGATGGAACAGCTCGGCGCCACAATAAGAGTCGACAACAAGCCCGCAGACCGCAACTCCTCCATCTTCGACAAGGTCAAAGACATCTTCGGCTAGTCGCCGCGATTGTCCAAATCTCTGCTCTGCGGAATCTATGGGCTTTCCGCGTCTCTGGGTTGTCTTTTTCTTTCCCTCTTTTGGGTGCCCGGTGTCTCACCTGCGATAGAATCTCCGTGTGCGAAGACGATTTTTTGTTGATGCTTTTGCAGATTCCAGCGCCGTCATGGAAGGCGAGGCAGCTCACCACCTCGGCCGCGTACTCCGCGCCCAGCCCGGCCAGCTTTACGAATTAAGCAACGGCGCGCGCGTCCATCTCGCCCGAATCGAAAAAGTCAGTCGCGATCGCGTCGAGTTTGCGCTGCTCGAAGAATTGCCCTCTCACCAGGCGAGCCTGAACGTCGCGCTTCTGCTTTCCGTCGTGAAATTCGACATGTTCGAATGGGCCATTGAAAAAGCCACCGAACTCGGCGTGACGACCATCGTGCCCGTGGCCGCCGCGCGAACCGAGAAAGCTTTGCTCGCCGCTGCCCCAAAGCGCGGCGAACGCTGGAAAAAGATTCTGCTGGAAGCCTCTCAGCAGTCCCGCCGCGTCCGCGTACCACTTCTGTCGGAAATCCAAAAACCCGAAAGCGTTTTTGCATCATCCAATGAGGGAGTGCGCGTACTGCTTTCTGAACGTGGCGAAATTTCGCCGATGCGCAAGGTTTTGGAGGGGCTACGAGCGACAAAGGCGTATTTGGCGATTGGCCCGGAAGGCGGCTGGACCGACCCAGAGTTCGAAGCTGCCCGGCGCAACGGCTTTCAGGAAGCCTCGCTGGGCCGCTTCATCTTGCGCACCGAGACGGCCGTGATTGCCGCCCTCGCTTCCCTGAACTACGCGCTGAGCGCCGACTGAGCGCAGAACGATCCTTACACCGCAAGGGTCTTCGCAAAAGAAACCGCGCGCCTTCGTGCAACTACCAGGCTGGCCAACCGAATCCTATCAAGGAAATGAACTCCGCCGTCGCAGTACCGCCATCGTCGCACCGCCTCAAAACGAATCTGGCGCACCCCGCGACGCCCATGCTATAAATACAAGGCAGCCAAAAATGGATCGCTCGGACGAGAAACAGCCCGTAACGCGCAACTCACCGGAAACTCCAACACCGGCAGCTTCCCCCATTGTGATGTCCGGCCCACCGAACGCCACGACCGGCCGGCCCGCCACCGCTTATGCTCTTCGCAACGAGATTCGCGTGTGGACCCGCGATCTGCTCATCGCCATCGGTCTTGCGCTCGTCATCATCGTCTTTCTTTACCAGCCTGTAAAAGTCGAAGGCACCAGCATGGCCCCGCTGCTCTCCGATCAGGAGCGCATCTTCATCAACAAATTTGTTTACCGCTTCGAGCCTATTGAACGCGGCGATGTTGTGGTCTTCTGGTACCCTCTCGACCGCACAAAATCTTTCATTAAGCGTGTTGTCGGTTTACCGGGCGAAACCGTGGAAATCCGCCAGGGCACGGTCTACGTAAATGGCCATTCCGTTCCCGAGCCCTATGTCCCGCCGCAGTACGAGGACCTCAGCGATTTCGGCCCGGTGCGCGTGCCCAAGGACAACTATTTCGTGATGGGTGATCACCGCATCAGCTCCAACGATTCGCGCGTCTTTGGCCCCGTTGCCAGCCATTTTATTTACGGCCGCGCCGTCTTTGCCTACTGGCCCGTGGATCATTTCGGCTCGCTTTCGGGCGCCGATGAGAGCACCAAGTGATTGATATTCTTTTGATGAGCAATATGGGAGGACACACTGACCGAAGTTCCGCACCGACCCGCGATCCTCGCACTGGAAGACGGGCGCGTCTTTAACGGCCGCGCGGCGGGTGCGATCACGCGCCGCGGCGGCGAAGTTGTTTTCAATACCAGCCTCACCGGTTATCAGGAAGTTTTCACCGACCCCAGTTACGCAGGGCAGATTGTCTGCTTGACATATCCTCACATCGGCAACGTGGGCGCGAATCTCGACGATGAAGAATCTCCTCGGCCGTATATCGAATCGCTCATTGTGCGCGAATTCTCCCAGGTTTCCTCCAACTGGCGATCGGCGGAAACGGCGCAACTCTATCTGAACCGCCACAAGATTCCAGTCATCTGGGACATTGATACGCGTGCCCTGGTCCGCCATCTTCGCAGCGTCGGCGCCTTGCGCGGAGTTGTTTCGACGGATGGCACGCCCGTAGAACAGTTGATCTTCGAAGCCAAGCAAATTCCTGGCATGGCTGGCCAGGAACTCGCCAGCCGTGTCACCTGCGAAAAATCCTACGCCTGGGAGAAAGGCTCCGTCGAAGTAGCGACGTCGCCCTGGGCCGAACAGATGGGCGAATCCGACGCCCGTTCCGAAACGCGAAAGCACCGCGTGGTCGCCTACGACTACGGAATCAAGCAGAATATTCTGCGGTTGCTGGTGGACCATCATTGTGAAGTGTTCGTAGTCCCCGCGCAGGCCTCCGCCGAAGATGTCCTGGAAATGAAGCCCGACGGAGTTTTCCTTTCGAACGGCCCCGGCGATCCGGAGCCCATCGGGTATGCCGTGGAAAACATCAAGAAACTCATCGGCCGAGTTCCCGTTTTCGGCATCTGCCTCGGCCACCAGTTGTGCGGCCTGGCGCTCGGCGGCAAAACCTTCAAACTGAAGTTCGGCCACCACGGTTCGAATCATCCCGTTAAAAACCTGCTAACCGAACAAGTGGAGATCACCGCGCAGAACCACGGATTCTGCGTGGATCCGGATTCGCTGCCCTCGAGCAAGGTCGAAGTCACCCACATCAATTTGAACGACAACACCAACGAAGGCATGCGCCACAAATCGTTGCCGCTCTTCAGCGTGCAGTATCATCCGGAAGCCTCGCCCGGGCCGCACGATTCACATTATTTGTTCACGCAGTTCACGGATTTGATGAAGGAATTTGCTCAGCCCGGCAGTTCGCGGCACTAAGGAACGAGTTTTTCGGGAGACTATGCCGAAGCGCAAAGACATCAAGAAAATCCTGATCATCGGCTCCGGCCCGATCGTCATCGGCCAGGCATGCGAATTCGACTATTCCGGTGCCCAGGCCTGCAAAGCGCTGCGCGGGGAAGGGTACGAAGTCGTATTGGTTAATTCGAACCCGGCGACCATCATGACGGACCCGGAGCTGGCCCACCGTACCTATATCGAGCCGCTCACAAAGGAATATCTCGAAGAAATCATCGCGCGGGAAAAACCGGACGCGTTGCTCCCAACCGTCGGAGGACAAACCGCCCTGAACCTGGCCGTCGAGCTTTCCGAAAGCGGCATCCTCGAAAAATATAAAGTGGAAATGATCGGCGCGTCTCTGCGTGCGATTAAAGTCGCGGAAGACCGCCTGTGGTTCAAGGATGCCTGCCGGAAAATTGGCCTCGAAGTGCCCGCTTCTGCGCTCGTCAACAACGCGCAGGATGCGCTGCGCCTCTGCGACCAGCTCGGGTTCCCCCTGGTGATTCGTCCATCGTTCACTCTCGGCGGCACGGGCGGCTCGATTGCCTATAACAAGGAAGAATTTGGGGAAGCCATCGCGCACGCGCTCGAGATGAGCCCGGTGCACGAAGCGCTGGTGGAAGAATCCGTGCTCGGCTGGAAAGAGTACGAGCTTGAAGTGATGCGCGATTTCCGCGACAACTTTGTGGTTGTTTGCACCATTGAAAACTTTGACCCCATGGGCGTACACACCGGCGATTCGATTACCGTCGCCCCCGCGCAGACCTTGACGGACAAGGAGTTTCAGCGCATGCGCGATGCATCCGCTGCGATTGTCCGCGAAGTGGGTGTGGAAACAGGCGGTTCGAACGTACAGTTCGCAGTAAATCCCGAAAACGGCAAAATGGTTGTGATCGAAATGAACCCGCGCGTTTCTCGGAGTTCGGCGCTGGCCAGCAAAGCGACCGGGTTCCCGATTGCCAAGATTGCCGCGCGTCTGGCCGTGGGAATGTCCCTGGACGAAATCCCCAACGACATCACTAAGAAAACGCCGGCATGTTTCGAACCAACCATCGACTACGTGGTCGTGAAAATTCCCAAATGGCAGTTCGAAAAATTTCCCGGCGCCGACAGCACGCTGGGAACGCAGATGAAATCCGTCGGCGAAGTGATGGCCATCGGGCGCACCTTCAAGGAAGCCCTGCAAAAGGGAGTCCGTTCGCTCGAGCCGAGCACGCCGTGGCGCGCGCCTGCCGAAACGCCCGATTCGCTTTTGCGCGAAAAGCTCGCAACGCCGAGGCCAGACCGCATTCATTGGCTGCTGACGGCCGTAGATCGCGGTCTGCCCGCGCAAGAAATTTGCGATCTGACGAAAATCGATCCGTGGTTCATCCACCAGATGGAGGAAATTGCGGCAACGAACCGCCGCGCCGCCAGCGTGACCGTCGAAACCGCTTCGAAAGAATTATTGCGTGAAGTGAAGCGGCATGGCGCCAGCGACGAACAGCTGGCGCAAATCTGGAGAACCACGCCGGCCTCCGTGCGCCTGCAACGCGCGCGCTACGGCGTTGCACCGGTCTTTAAGCGGGTGGATACTTGCGCCGCGGAATTCGAATCCTTCACTCCCTATCTTTATTCGACCTACGAGGACGAAGACGAATCCGATCCCCAGGCGCGCCCGAAGATCATGATTCTCGGCAGCGGTCCAAACCGCATCGGACAGGGAATCGAATTCGATTATTGCTGCTGCCACGCCTCCTACGCGCTGCACGAAGACGGTTTCGAAACCATCATGGTGAATTGCAATCCGGAGACGGTCTCCACCGACTATGACACGTCCGACCGTCTTTATTTCGAACCGCTCACCCTGGAGGACGTCCTCGCGATTGTCGAACGCGAAAAACCGCAGGGAGTAATTGTCCAGTTCGGCGGACAAACTCCGCTGAACCTCGCTTCGGAGTTGAAGCGCAACGGTGTCCCGATTATTGGAACGGCCCCGGAATCCATCGATCTGGCGGAGGACCGCCGTCGATTCGGGCGCCTGCTGGATGAGCTGAAGATTCCACAGCCGCGCAACGGCACCGCGCTCGTTCCGGAAGAAGCCGCACGCGTCGCTGGCGAAATTGGTTTACCCGTGCTCGTGCGGCCAAGCTACGTGCTGGGCGGACGCGCGATGGTAATCGCCTATGACGTAAACACCGTGCAGGAGTACGTCGCGCAGGCGGCGCTGATGGGTCCGGCGCGGCCCGTGCTGATCGATCAGTTCCTCGAAGAAGCGACCGAAATTGATGTGGACGCGCTAGCGGACGGAAGCGATGTAATCATCGGCGGGATCATGGAACATATTGAAGAAGCCGGAGTGCACTCCGGCGATTCTTCCTGTGTCCTGCCACCCGTGAGCCTTTCGCCGGCGATTCTCGACACCATCCGCGAGTACACCACGCGATTGGCGCGTGCTTTGAAAGTAGTTGGACTGATGAACGCGCAGTACGCGATTCAACGCGACACCGTGTATGTTCTGGAAGTGAATCCGCGCGCCTCGCGAACCGTGCCGTACGTGAGCAAAGCCACCGGAGTGCCGCTCGCGAAAATCGCTGCGCAGCTGATGGCGGGCAAGAAGCTGGCATCCATGAAGCTGCCGATTGTCAGGCACAATGGGGTGTCAGAAATTGCCGTGCACGAATTTTACTCCGTCAAATCGCCGGTGTTTCCATTCAACAAGTTCCGCGGCGTGGACACCATCCTCGGACCGGAAATGCGCTCCACCGGCGAAGTGATGGGAATCTCGACTTCGTACGGACAGGCCTTTGCAAAGGCGCAGCTGGCCGCCGGACAACGCTTGCCGCGCAAAGGCACGGTCTTCCTCAGCGTCAACGACCGTGACAAGAAACATGTCGGGTCTCTCGGAAAAGAATTGTCTTCCATGGGTTTTCTCTTGATGGCCACGCGAGGCACGGCTGCGGCTTTGGAGGCAGCGGGTGTCGCAGCAGATTCCGTGTTCAAGGTCAACGAGGGCCGGCCCAACATCGTGGACCTGGTGAAAACCGGAAAGATCGATCTGGTGATCAATACACCGCTGGGACGCGAATCGTTTTACGACGAGAAATCCATCCGCCGCGCGGCGATTCGTTACAACATTTCGTGTATCACCACGCTGGCGGCCGCGCATGCCGCAGCCCGTGGTATCCGCGCGCTGCTCGAACAAGGCACAGAAGTCGCCGCGTTACAGGATTTGCATCGAGGACGGGCCGCCTCCAGCGTGCCCGCGTCGGGAGACTGAACCATGGGTTACTCCGGAGTTTTCGCCGCGTTGACTACACCGTTCGGGCCGGATGGATCGGTTTCACTTGCCGACCTGAAGCACAATCTCCATCTATACAACGGAACGGATCTGACGGGTTACGTTGTGCTCGGTTCCACTGGGGAAGCTGTGCTGCTCTCCGCTAAAGAGATGGACTTGATCCTCGCCACAGCAAAGGAAGCAGCATCGAAAGAAAAAACACTTCTCGCCGGAACCGGCGCCGAATCCACTGCGGACACCATCGAACGCACGAAACGCGCCGCCGAATTTGGTTATGATGCGGCGCTGGTGAAAACACCGCATTATTACAAGCCCGCATACAAATCGGAGGCTCTGCTTGCGCACTTCCGCAGCGTGGCCGATGCGTCGCCGATTCCGGTGATGCTCTACTCGATCCCGCAGTTCACTGGCATCACCCTGAGTCCCGCGGACGTTGCCGCACTCGCGGAACATCCCAACATCATCGGCATCAAAGACAGCTCCGGAAATGTGCAGGGCACCGCCGACTTTGTCGCGGCGACCCCGCACGCGTTCCATGTTTTGGTCGGCAATGCCGCGACTCTTTATCCCTCGTATGTCGTTGGAGCGCGCGGAGGCATTCTCGCGCTGGCCTCCGCCATGCCGGAAAAGTGTGTGGCGCTATTCGAATTGATCCGCCACGGTCATCACGAAAAAGCGCGCGACCTGCAATCCGTGATTACCCGCGCCTCGAAATTGATTGTTTCCGAATTGGGGCTCACTGGTGTGAAGTACGTGATGGACCAGCGCGGCTATCGCGGCGGCATCCCGCGCCTGCCGCTGCTTCCTCTGCACGATGAACAAAAGAAACGTGTTAACGAACTGCTGGCGGGCCTGGAACCGGCCGCCATGAGGGCCTAAATCCCCATAAACGAACCGAATTGATGAGACGTTTCTTCGCGAGTATCATCTAACGGCTCATGGATTGTCGCGCCCTCGCGTTCCGCCAGCTCCCCCGCCAGCCAAAACTCTTTCTTGAATACCTCGACCATTTTGAGCGAGTCAAGGATTTTTACTCTCATCCCCCTACGATTCAGGCGGTGAAGCGTTCCGCTCGGAAGGTGAATTATCCATCAGAGAGGCGAGCCGAGGTAGCCAGGGTTTTGCGCGAGCAAAACATCGCCCTCGGCGCGGGAGCGGAAACACTTTCCAATCTGGAGCGGCTCGAAAAGGGCGCTGTCGCCGTAGTCAGCGGCCAGCAGGTGGGGTTGTTTAGTGGCCCAGCATATTCGGTTTACAAGGCCCTGTCGGCGGTGCAGATCGCGGAGGAATTGACGCGCGGCGGGATTCCGGCGGTCCCGGTTTTCTGGATGGCCACGGAAGACCACGACCTCGAGGAGGTGCGGCACTCCACGTGGTTTGATCAGGGGAAACTGAAGCGCTTTGAGCTGCCGGTTGCACCCGATGCGGGAAGGCCGGTCGGACAGATCCGGTTGGGGGCGCAGGTCGAGCCTTTGGTTCACGAAGCCGCGGAGTTTCTGGAGAATCAGGGAAGTGAGCTGCTGGCGGGACTCCTCAGAGAGAGCTACCGGCCGGAAGAAACGTACGGAAGTGCGTTCGGCAAACTGTTCGCGCGTTTGTTTGCACCGCAGGGGCTAATCCTGATGGATCCGCTCGACCCCGGATTGCACCGGGTGGCGGCGCCGCTTTATCAGCACGCACTTGCGGAGCGCGATGCGCTAAACGACAGACTTTTGCAGCGAGGAAAAGAGCTGGACCGCGCGGGATTTGCCGTGCAAGTCAAGGTCACGTCGCGCAGCACGCTTTTGTTCCACCTGGGCGATGGAGTTCGCCAGGCGATCACTGCGAGCGCGGATAAGTTTCAGGCTGGCGACAAGACGTGGACGCGGGACGAACTCGTGCATCTGACACACACGGAACCGGCGAATTTCAGCCCCAATGCGCTCTTTCGTCCAGTGGTGCAGGATTATTTGCTCCCTACGGTGGGATATATTGCGGGCTCGGCGGAGATTTCGTATTTTGCGCAATCTGAAGTTGTGTACCGACATCTTTTGGGGCGCATGCCGGTGATGCTGCCGCGCGCGGGATTCACGCTGGTGGATGCCAAAGCCAAGAAGCTTCTTCATCGCTATGGTCTGGCGGTCGAAGACGTTTGGGCTGGTTCGCAGGATTTGCGGCACAAGATGGAAAGTAGGGCGGTTCCCAAAGCGTTGGCGAACCAGTTCGATCGAGATCAGAAACAGATCGAGAAGATGCTCGCGCGGCTCGGCAAGCAGATCGAAAAACTGGATCCCACTCTGAGGGACACGGTCGAACGAGCAAAAAAAAGAATCGAGTTCCACCTCGCGAAGCTGCGCCGAAAAACGGGCCGGGCGCAGGACCAGAAAAACGCGCTGATTGCCGCACACCTGCAGTATCTGGAGTCGCTGCTGGATCCTCACAAGGGGCTGCAGGAGCGAGAGTTGTGCCTGCTGCCGTTCCTGGCGCGATGGGGCGCTGGCGCACTGAGCGAGCTTCAGAAGCTCGCGACCGGAAAGAAAATCGGCCATCACTTCATTCTTCAACTTCCGTAAAGTTGGACGAGCGCCTGCCGGCAGAGATGCGCTGCCGGGTGTTGAGACCCTTTCATGCAAACACTGAAAGTGAAAACGGATCGCCGGATGCAGCTCGTGGACGTAACCGCGCAGGTGCAAAAGGCGGTGGCGGCGTCCGGAGTGGAGAGCGGTATTTGCTATTTGTATGTCCCTCATACGACGGCCGCCATCGCTATCAATGAATGTGCTGACCCGGACGTGGCACGCGACGTCGAAGGCGCGCTGGACCGGTTGATCCCGAAGACCGGGCCGTACCGCCACAGCGAGGGGAATTCGGATTCCCACGTAAAGGCCGTGCTCGTGGGAGCAAGTCAGATCATCTTCGTGCAGGGCGGCAAACTCGGGCTGGGCCGCTGGCAGGGCATTTTCTTCTGTGAATTTGACGGTCCCCGCGAGCGCCGGCTCGACGTTAAAATCGTGCCTGACCAGGCTTGACCTTCTATTTTTCTCGTACGACACTCATGCTACTGCGGCGCCTCTCCGAGCTGCTTCAGTTTTTGCTCCGCGTTTTCTTTGATTCCTTTGCGGCGGTCTTCAGGGTCGGTGGTATCGGATGGGAGAAGTTCGAGGGCCTTCTTTTGCACTCTGCCGGGCCAAATCCTTTTGGCCATCCGCGAGATAGGCGTCAGAGAGACTGTCGTAAACGTTTGGCGAACCAGGATAGGCAATCGCATTCAATTTCAAGAGCTCCACCGCGCCTTTATTGTCGCCGGCTTGCATGTGCTCGTAGCCGAGCCGATTCATCACCGCTTCGGAAAAAATGACGGATTTGGCATCATGTTTGTGCGCCTCCGTGAATTTTTGGACGGCCTTTTCGATGCCGCCTGGATGATCAATGAGTTCCAGGAACTCTGCTTCGGCCGACGCCGGAGTAGATGTTTTTGCAACGACGGACGGCCGCGTTTTCAATGCGGTCGTAACCCATTCGACGATCATGCCGGACAATTCGTTGTGGGAGTCAAACATTTCCACGCCGTGGCCGCCGGTAGAGTAGTGCACGAACTTGCTGGCGGGATTCTTAGAGAGGCTGCAAAGCCATTCCATGACCTCCGTCACGCCAGGATCAGGATCATCCTCCGCGGCGGCCATGAAAACCGGCAGGCTTCCAGAATTGCGGAGGAACTGTCGGCCGCCAGCGTCAGTTCCTTCCGATAGCAAGACCAGCGCCCTTACCTCCGGATGATGGACAGCAACATGGACGGACTGATTGACGCCGCAGCTGGCGCCGCCGACAGCAATGGTGTCGCGAGCAACTCCCTGCTGCGCAACGAGATACTGGTAAGCCGTTTCGACGTCGATGGGGAATTTTTGGTTGAAAACTACATTCGCTTCTTCGGGCGGGAGTTTGTCCAGGGGCGTGCCGGGGCTGTCACCGAACCCTCGGAGATCGATGGTCATTACATTCACTCCGGCGGCGGCGAAGCGAGTGGCGAGACCATCCCAGACTTTTCGCTGGCGATTGCACTGGTGGAGCAACAAAAGCCCTGGCCCAGATTTCCCGGCGGAGAAGTAGGTGCCTTTGAGGTTCGTGCCGTCGGTGGCTTTGAGATCCACGATGCGCGGTGCGGGCACGTCGGCTGCTCTCGCGCTGAGCCCTGGCAGCATCGGTGCGGTTAATACTAGGACGAGAAACCGGGAGAGGGCTAGCCGGCGATACATGGCACCTCCTAAACGATGAGTGTTGGACTGGGATAAAGGCGCAACCGTAAGCAAAAGGAATCGTCGAAACACCGGAAGGTCTGAATCTAGAGACGTCCGACGAGTGGGCCCCCGCTGTTTTTGTAAATGTCGGCATCTAAAGAGGTTAATCTTGCGGTAAGCCTTTTGTTTGCAACACTTGCAGCGAGGTTCATAGGTGTTGCAATTAAAGGAGTTATGCGGGCGCGGCGTTGGCGAGAGAGGACCGGTCTGGTGTGAGAGAACTCTGGAGCAGTTGGCTGTGGCTGCCGCCGTGGACGATTTGGTCGCTCAGCCGGAGTTCGGGCCGTCTGAAAGTCCGCCTCCGGTGTCCAATAGGGAGATGAGCGTTCCGAAGACCAGGAGCCCCACCGACTCGTCGCCTGGCGAAGGCCTATCTGAGCAGTTTCGCAGAGGAAAGCGGCATTATGAAGCTTGGATACCACGGGTGGACAAAGACAGCTGTAAAATGGCCCAACCGGATTCCCAACCGGATTGACGCCTTTCCGTTTGTTGGACTGACGATTACGCTGCTTGTGATTTTTATGGTCACACCGCCAATGGTGACGCATGGCTTCAGCGCGGACTTGCCTGGAGTTCACTTTGCGAGCCCTATGCCGAGGGCTCTGCGAGAAGACGCACAAGTCGTAAGCGTCATGCGCGACGGCGCAGTCTACTACGGCAATACCAGGATCAACGCAGAAGACCTGGCGGAGCAGATTCGGGCGAGCGTGAGAAAAGGAGCGGAGCGAAAGATCTATATTCGTGCCGACGCTCGGGCGAGATACGGGGACATCGAACGTGTTCTGGACGAGATCAGCAAGACGGGCATACAAAATGTCTCTTTCTTTGCCGAGAAACTCTTGCCAAAGCAGTAGTCCATTTCTGCTCGTAGGCTCGACGTGTATGGGAGTTCTTGAGGGTGGCGGACGTTAGCGGAAATTGCTCATCATCACGACGTCGGTTTTGCGGCGGCCACGGGAAAAAGCGAGGAGCTTGCCGTCTGAGGACCAGGCATAGGCGAACATGTCGTCGCTGGGGAATTTCGTAACTTGAATGAGATCGCCACCGGACAAGGGTTGCTCCCAGATATTGGTGGCGCGGTTGCGCTTCAGCATGAAAGAGATGGCTGTGCCGTCGGGAGTGAATCTTGGCGATTGCATGCCGTAAGGGGCGTCGAAGGTGTGCAAAGGCGCGCCACCGGCGGCGGCCCGGACTAGCAGCTTGAAATGCATGGTGCCGCCTTCGATCTTCTGCGACCCATAAAATACCAGCTTCCCGTCCCTGGAATACCACGCTTCCGTAAATGGCAAGTCGAGTTTGACGGGTGTACCGCCATCGATGGGAATACTCCAGAGTGCGCTGTCCGCGGCGTACATGACGGAATTGGAGTCCGGCAAGCAAGTAGCGCCCCCCAAGGTCCCTTGCGACGCGAATCGGACCGGGTTAGCGCCATCAGCGTCCGCGCGCCAAAGTTCAAACTTTCCCTCGTGGAACGAGGTGTAAACCACGTGCTTGCCATCGGGGCAGGCCGAGAGCTGCAAATGAGAATCGTGGTCGTGGGTCAGGGGTGCTTCGCGGCTGCCATCGGGGTTCAGGGCGATCCATTGGTAGCGAGGATCGATGGCCGTGATGCGATTTCCGACCCAATCCAATGCGAGTCCGAGGGGTTCGCCGGAGGTAATTTGCTTTGGCTCGGAGCCGTCTGCTTTTGCAACCCAGATATCGCTTAGGGTCGAGTCCTGTAGAGCGACAAGGGAATTTCCGTCACCGGCAATGTCCAGACAGCATTGATCGTAATCGGTGAGATCGTTTGTGAAGCGAGAGGTTTCGCCGCTCGGATAGTCTACGAATAACAACTGACCGCGTCCGCTTTGAGGATCGATGTTGACAACGAGAAGGCCATGACCATCGGGCAGCCAAGCGGCGGCGCGAGCGCCGGTCTCGAAGGAGTGCAGGTCCTGGATTTGGCCGGTCTTGGCGGAGACGACCGCGAGCACCCATCTTGTTTGGTTGTCACGGATTTCGGGAGAAATGAAAGCGAGATTCTTCGCGTCGGCGGACCACGAGATCGTGGGCGTGCCTGGACCGAAGCCGCGGCGCGCGGCCAGGACGCGTTCGCCGGTACCGTCCGCCTTGGCGATGAGAATGTCATTTCCAGGTGGATCAAGAATGCCGCGAACGTAAGCGATCTGTTGGCCATCCGGGGAGAATGCTGGGGCTGAATCCACGTCGCGGATGAGCTGCTGCGGCGTTCCACCCAAGACGGGCATCTGATAGAGGTAACGGAAATTGGTGGTGGACTTGTCAGAACGCACGAACATCACATAGTTGCCGTCGGGAGTGAAGCTGAGGGTGACGAAGCGGACCTGCTCGGGCGGGAGGATTTGGACATGGCTGCCAGTGGCCAATTGTTGTACCCAAAGGCTTTCCTCGGCGCCATCGCGCAAAACGTAAACGATGTAGCGGCGGTCCGGAGAGAGCGCAGCAGCGCCGGCATTGCCTGTGGTGGTAACTTGCGTGAACTTCATGTTCTGCAGGTTAAACGCGCGCGGCCGGCGGGGCCAGAAATATGCTGCGGCAGTGAGTGCAAGAACGGTGACAACGGCGATGACCGTGTAGAGCGCATTGTGGGTCTTCGGAGTGGCGGCGTTTGCGGAGGAGCCGCTGGCGAGCGGCACTCTGCCGGAGGAGGTGTCGCGCTTTAGGCGCTTCAAATCCGTGCGCAGGTCGGAAGCGGTTTGATAGCGAAGCTTGCGGTCTTTTTCGAGGGCTTTATCGATGATACGCTCGAGTTCGAAGGGAATCTTGGAATTTAGTTTGGAGGCCGGGACGGTGGCGCGGTTCAGAATGGCGTCATGGATTACAGCGGTAGTTGCACCGGAAAACGCTTGCTGTCCGGTGGCCATTTCGTAGAGCACGGCGCCAAAACTGAACAGGTCCGTGCGCGCGTCCAAATCTTCTCCGCGGGCCTGCTCGGGGGACATGTAGGCCACGGTTCCCAAGGTGGTTCCAGGGCTTGTCAGCATGTCGTCCAAGGTCTGCGAGGCCATCGCCGACACTCCCACGCCCTCGGCGATGCGGGATGCGGAATTGAGCTTTGCCAATCCGAAGTCGAGAATCTTGGCGTGCCCGCGTCCGGTCACGAAAATGTTCGCGGGCTTGATGTCGCGATGTGTGATGCCTTCGGTGTGAGCGGCGTCGAGGGCGTCCGCCATTTCAAGCGCCAGGTCCAGCAACTGTTCGAGGGGAAGCGGCCTGCCGTCGATACTGTGCTTCAGCGTGTGGCCGTCAAGGAACTCCATAACAATGAACCGCTCGCCACGCTCCTCGCCAATCTCGTAAACGGTGCAAATGTTTGGATGATTCAGTGCCGAAGCGGCCTGCGCTTCGCGTTCGAATCGCGCGAGCGTTTGCGGGTCGCGCGCAACTTCAGGTGGGAGGAATTTCAGCGCCACAAAGCGATGCAGCCTGGTGTCCTCGGCCTTGTACACCACGCCCATGCCCCCACCGCCCAGTTTTTCGAGGATGCGATAGTGGGAAATCTCTTGGATGGAATCACCTCACCGTAGGTTGGACTATAACTGTGCGCTCTGGCGCTGGTCAACGAACGCTCTTTTTGGGTAGGGGGTGGTGCGTGCCCGTCAGGCGAGGTTTTAGGCAGGGTGTGCTAGAGTTTTTGGATGATGACAAAGCTCGGGATCTATGTGCAGGTGCCGTTCTGCCAGACGAAGTGCACGTATTGCAATTTTCATACGGGAGTGGTGGCGACGTCGCGGTTTGCTCCTTACGTGAAGGCCGTTTGCCGGGAAATTCGCGAGCACCAAGCCTTTTACGGCGCGGCGGGGGTGACGCTGCCAGAGTCGCAAACGAGCGCGGTTGTGGATACGGCGTACTTTGGCGGTGGGACGCCGAGCCTGCTGGATCCAGGTCATCTGCAAAGCATGCTGGATGCGGTTCGGGATGCGTTTAGCGAGCGGCCCGCCTCGGAAGGCGGACCCAACGGGGCGGAGATTTCTGAGGTGACGCTGGAGGCGGATCCGGAGACGATCGCGCCGGGCAAGGCGGCGGTTTGGGTGCAGGCGGGGATTAACCGCGTGAGTTTTGGGTTGCAGTCGTTCGTGGATAAGGAGTTGATCGCAGCGGGGCGCATGCACCGGCGGGCGGACATTTACCGGGCGGTGCCGATTTTGCGCGACGCGGGGATTCAAAACATCAGTTTTGATCTGATCGCGGGTTTGCCGCACCAGACGAAGGAGAGCTGGCGGCAATCGCTGGAGGAATTGGCCGCGCTGGGGCCGGAGCATGTCTCGATTTATTTGCTGGAGATTGACGAAGGGAGCCGCCTGGGCAAGGAGTTGCTGCAGGGCGGAGCGCGATACAGCGCGGGCGCGGTGCCGAGCGAAGATGAAATGGCGGAGTTCTATGAGATGGCGCAGGAGTTCTTACGGGCCGCCGGCTATCATCATTATGAGATTTCGAATTGGGCAAAGCCGGGGTTTGAGTCGAAACATAATTTGAAATATTGGCGGCGCGAACCGTACCTGGGATTTGGCGCAGGCGCGCATTCCTTTTCGGGGACGGAGCGATGGGCGAATGGGCACGATGCGGCGGAGTATGTGAACGCTATTCAGGGCGGGCGATTGCCGGTTGAGCAGCATGAGAGGTTGACGGCAGAGGGTGCGCTGGAGGAAGAGTTGTTTCTCGGATTGCGTCAGTTGGATGGGATTGATGTGTCGCGAATCGAGCGTGCGTATGGTGTTGCGCTGGCAGGACGGTTTGATCCGCTGGCTTTGGCTGGGTTGGTGGAGCGCGATGGGAGTGTGGTGCGGCTGGCGCCGCGGCGATTGAGTGTTTCGAATGAGGTGTTTGTGGAATTGATGAGGTAAGGATATCGCCGCAAGGAGAAGAATCCTTACGCAGAGGACGCTGAGAACGCAGAGATCACAGAGAAGAAAAGAGAGGAATATGAGTTACACGGTGGCGAAGGGGAATCAGCGGGTGGATGCGGATCAGGTGGAAGAGGCAGTGAAGACTCCGGCCGGCGCGGTGGATTTGCGAAGCGACACGGTGACGCGGCCGACGGCGGAGATGCGGCGGGCCATGGCGGAGGCGGAGGTCGGGGACGATGTTTACGGGGAAGATCCGACAGTTAACAGATTGGAGCGGCGCGCGGCGGAGATTTTTGGGAAAGAGGCGGCGCTGTTTGTTCCGACGGGGTGCATGGGGAATCTGACGGCCATCAAGGTGTGGACGCATCATGGCGATGAAGTGATTTGCGAGGAGCGCAGCCATGTGAATTTGTATGAATTGGCGTCCATGTCTGCAATTGCAGGGTGCATGCCGCGCGTGGCGCGCGGAGAAGACGGCATTTTGACGTGGAAGGAGATCGAGGCGGTCATCCGACCAAAGATTTATTACGATTCGCAGACGGCGCTGATCTGTTTGGAAAATACCGTGAACATGTGGGGCGGAACGGTCTATCCGACCTCCGTCGTTGAGGATATCTGCGACCATGCGCATGCGTTGGGGTTGAAAGTGCATCTGGATGGCGCGCGGGTATTCAACGCGGCGACGGCGCTGGGTGAGAACGTCGCGCAGATGACGCGAAAAGTCGATTCGGTGATGTTTTGTTTGTCGAAGGGATTGGGCGCTCCTGTGGGGTCAATGATTGCGGGTACGAAAGCCTTCATCGAAAAGGGGCGAATTTACCGCAAGATGTTTGGCGGCGGGATGCGGCAAGCGGGAGTGATTGCGGCTGCGGGACTGATCGCTTTGGAGAAATCGCCGGCGCGGCTGCATATTGATCACGAAAACGCGAAACGGCTGGCGGAAGGCATTGCGGAAATTCCAGGGTTGGCAATCGATCCGAAGAAGGTGCGTTCGAACATCGTCATTTTCGACTGTTCGAAAACCGGGAAGACGGCCGTGGAACTTTGCGATGCGCTGTATCCCCATGGGATTTGGGCGCAGGATACGGCGCTGCATTCCGTGCGCGTAGTTACGCATTGTGATGTGGATCGCGCGCGGATCGAGCGGGCGATTGCAGTGTTGAAGGAAGTCGTAGCGAAAACGCAAAAGGCGGGAGCATGAGGGGAGCACGAATGATGCGTCGCCTGGTTTTCGTTTGTGTAGTTGCAAGTTTGATTCTGGCGGGCGAAGTGAAGACACCAGCAGAACCGGCTGCAAAGGACGCGGGCAAGAAGTCTTCTCCGACTGCCGCGGAGGCACAGAAATTTATCGAAGACGCGGAGCAGCAGTTGTTTGATCTGGGCGTGAAGGCGTCGCGAGCCGGATGGGTGCAGGAGAATTTCATTACCGACGACACCGAGCAAATCGCCGCGCAAGCGGGCGAGGAAGCGAATACCGCCGCGGCAAAGTATGCAAAAGAAGCGCACCGCTATGATGGAGTTGCGTTGTCTCCGGAACTGGGACGCAAGCGGCTGCTGCTGGAACTTGCGACAGGGTTTCCGGCACCGGGTGATCCGAGAGCACAGAAGGAGCTCGCACAGATACTGGCTTCACTCGACGGGGACTACGGAAAAGGCAAGTGGTGCCCGGACGGAGAGGCGAAGCCGTGCCTGGACGTGACGGCGGTGGAGAAGTTGATGGCCGAGAGCCGCGATCCAGAAGAGCTGAAACGCGCATGGATCGGGTGGCATGCGGTGGGGGCGCCGATGCGGCAGCGGTACGCGCGCATGGTGGAACTGGGGAATCAGGGTTCGAAGGAACTTGGCTACGCGGACGTGGGCGCGCTGTGGCGTTCGAATTACGACATGCCGCCGGACGCGTTTGCGAAGGAAGAGGACCGGCTGTGGGATCAACTGCGGCCGTTGTACGAATCGCTGCATGCGTATGTGCGCGGGCAACTGCGGAAAAAATACGGGAACGATCTGGTTCCGGCGCACGGGCCGATTCCCGCGCACTTGCTGGGAAATATCTGGAGCCAGGAGTGGAACAACGTTTACGCACTGATGGATTCGCCGAAGCCCGCACAAAGCTATGACCTGTCGAAGATCCTGCAAGACCGGCATACGGATGCCAAGGGAATGGTGCACTACGGCGAGGCGTTTTTCATTTCGCTGGGGTTTGCGCCGCTGCCGAAGACGTTTTGGGAACGCTCGCTCTTCACGAAACCGGCGGATCGAGACGTCGTTTGCCATGCTAGTGCTTGGGACGTGGATTTTAAGGACGACCTGCGCGTCAAGATGTGCATTCAGATCACAGAAGAGGACTTTCGAACGATCCATCACGAATTGGGCCACAACTTTTACCAACGGGCGTACAACACGCAGCCATCGCTTTTTCAGAACAGCGCCAACGATGGGTTTCATGAGGCCGTGGGAGATACCATCGCGCTTTCCGTCACGCCGGGATATCTCAAGAAAATCGGACTGATTGACGTGGTGCCTCCGGCATCGGGCGACATTGACTACCTGCTGCAGCAGGCGCTGGAAAAAGTTGCGTTCCTGCCGTTTGGATTGCTGGTGGACAAATGGCGCTGGGAAGTGTTTTCGGGAAAAGTGAAGCCCGACGAGTACGACAAAGCGTGGTGGGAACTGCGGCGGAAGTATCAGGGGATCGTGCCGCCCGTCGAACGCACGGAAGCAGACTTTGATCCGGGCGCGAAGTATCACGTTCCCGGAAATGTGCCGTACGCGCGGTATTTTCTGGCGCGCATCCTGCAATATCAGTTTCAGAGAGCGCTTTGCCGCGAGGCGGGTTCGACGGGACCGTTGCATCGTTGCTCGATTTATGGGAACAAATCTGCCGGAGAGAAGTTGAATAAAATGCTGGCCATGGGCGCGAGCAAGCCGTGGCCCGAAGCGCTGGAAACATTGACGGGCGAGAAGCAGATGGATGCTTCGGCGCTGGCGGACTATTTCGCGCCGCTGAAGACGTGGCTTGACGAGCAGAACAAGGCCAGCCACTACCCGGTGGGCTGGTAGCTCCAGTCGTGTAAAATAATTGCATAAGCCAAAGTTTGGCTGGTCATAGCCAAGGCTGATCGGCTACCGAGGGCATCGTGGAATTCACGTTTACCGAAGAGCAGCAGCATCTTCGCCGCAGCGTGCGCGAATTCGCCGAGGGCGAGATCGGCCCGCATGTGATGGAGTGGGATGAGGCGTCCCATTTTCCGATAGAGATTATGCCGAAGCTCGCGGAAATGGGGCTGCTTGGCGTTATTTTTCCGGAACAGTACGGCGGCGCGGGGCTTGGCTATATCGAGTATGCCCTGGCCATTGAAGAGCTCGCGCGTGTTGACGGTTCGGTAGGCCTGATTGTCGCGGCGCACAATTCGCTGTGTTCGAACCATATCTTTAAGTTCGGCACCGAACCGCAGAAGAAGAAGTACCTCCTTCCCTTGGCGCAGGGAAAAAAAATTGGCGCGTGGTCGCTGACGGAGCCGGAAGCGGGTTCCGACGCCGGCGGGACGCGGACCACCGCCGTGCGTGATGGAAATCAGTGGGTCCTTAACGGTTCGAAGACGTTTACCACCAACGGGCACTACGCCGATTTCTGCGTGGCCATGGCGGTCACAGACAAGTCAAAAAACTCGCACGGCATCAGTGCGTTCATAATCGAAAAAGGAACACCCGGCTTCAAACCCGGAAAAAAAGAAAACAAGCTGGGCATGCGCGCCAGCGACACTTCCGAAGTGATTTTCACTGATTGCCGTGTGCCGCTGGAAAACTTGCTCGGCCAGGAAGGGGAGGGATTTACCGGGAGCCTTAAAATTCTAGACGGCGGCCGTATTTCGATCGCCGCGCTCGGTTTGGGCATGGCGCAAGGGGCGCTGGAAGCGGCCATCAAGTACGCAAAGCAGCGCAAGCAATTCGGCCAGGCCATCAGCGAGTTTCAGGCGGTGCAGTTCAAGCTCGCCGACATGGCCACGGAAGTGGAAGCCGCGCGCCTGCTGGTGTACCAGGCGGCTTGGCTCGCGGACAAGAAAGACGTCCGCTTCACGCGCGAATCGAGCATGGCGAAACTTTTTGCCAGCGAAGTCGCGGTGCACGTGGCCAACGAGTGCGTGCAGATTCATGGCGGGTACGGCTTCATCAAGGATTATCCCGCGGAAAAATATTACCGCGACGTGAAGCTCTGCACCATCGGCGAAGGCACCAGCGAAATTCAGAAGTTGGTGATTGCCCGGCAGCTCCTTGGGAAGAAATAATAAGGAAATGCGCCTGGCCTCTCTCAAAAGCCCCACAGTATGACTCCGCCGGTTGAAACCTGGGCGGAACACGTGCGCGCGGGCGATGTGCGCGCCATTTCGCGAGCGATCACGGCGATTGAGAATCATCAGCCTGAAGCGGAGTCGCTGCTGCGGCTTCTTTTTCCGCATACCGGGCAGGCGTATCTTACGGGCGTTACTGGCGCGCCGGGAACGGGCAAGAGTACTCTGGTGGACCGGCTCGCTGCCTATCACCGCAGACAGCGCGAGCAGGTTGGCGTGATTGCGGTGGATCCGACGAGTCCGTATTCCGGCGGCGCGATTCTGGGCGATCGCATTCGCATGCAAGGCCATGCCGCCGATGGCGGTATGTTCATCCGCTCGATGGCCACGCGAGGATTCCTCGGCGGACTCGCGCGAGCCACCGCGGAAGTGGCGTTGCTTCTGGATGCCGCGGGGAAAAAACATGTTTTGATCGAAACAGTGGGCGTCGGTCAGGATGAAATTGACATCGTGCGGCTGGCCGATTGCGTGCTCGTGGTGATGGTGCCGGGGCTTGGCGACGACATTCAGAACATGAAAGCCGGCCTGATGGAGATCGGCGATATCTTCGTGTTGAACAAAGCCGACCGCCAGGACGCGGACCGGCTAGAGCAGCAACTTCTCGCCATGCTCTCTCTGGTAATGCCGCGCGACGGCTGGCAACCGCCCGTCCTTCGCACGGTGGCGTCGGAGAACAAAGGCATCGCGGAACTGGCCGAGACGGTTGCAAAATTCCGCAAGCATTTCGAATCGAGCGGCGAGCGGCAGAGAAAACACGTCGAGCATTGGAAAAACCGGTTGATCGAACTGCTGGAATCGCGTTTGCTGGAGCGGGCTCTCGGCGGAGCCGGCGGAGAAGCGCGCTTGACCGAACTGGCGACGGAAGTAGCGGAGCGGAAGAAGGATCCGTTTACCGCGGTGAATGAAGTGCTGAAAAGAAGCGGACTCGACGGCTGAACAAATCGCGCAAGTGACGTGTTCCACGGAGAAAACGATGGCGGCAAAGAAACGGATTAAGTCGAAGAGTGCCAGGAGCGAAGCCAAGGCGGCGATCGGAATTATCGGAGGCAGCGGCCTGTACTCCATGAACGGTTTGACGGACACCCGCGAAATCCGCGTAACGACGCCGTTCGGCGACCCCTCCGATGCCATTGTCCTGGGCACGTTGGAAGGGAAGCGCGTCGCCTTCCTGGCGCGGCATGGGCGCGGTCACCGCATCCTGCCAGGCGAAATCAATTACCGCGCGAACATTTGTGCAATGAAGCTGTTGGGCGTGCAGCGCATCATTTCCGTGAGCGCTGTGGGCTCGCTTCTGGAAGACCTCCGGCCAGGGGAATTTCTGGTGCCGGACCAGTTCTTCGATCGCACCAAGAATCGCATCTCCACATTTTTTGGCGACGGGCTCGTCGCGCACGTCGCATTTGCACATCCGACCTGCGGTCAGTTGTCAGGCGTTCTTTCCGATGCCTGCATCCATCAAGGTGTTAAAGTGCATCCCCGTGGCACATACGTTTGCATCGAAGGGCCGCAATTCTCCACGCTTGCGGAAGCGCACGTCAATCGCCAGTTGCGCTTCGACGTAATCGGCATGACCAACCTTACAGAAGCGAAACTCGCGCGTGAAGCCGAGCTCTGCTACGCCACCATCGCCATGATCACCGACTATGACTGCTGGCATCCCGAGCACGAATCCGTGACGGCCACGCAAATCATCGCCACGCTCAACCAGAATGCGGAAAACGCACAAAGGGTATTACGCGAGGCGGTGCGCGCGCTGCCTGCAAAGCAAACCTGCAAGTGCGCTTCGGCGCTGCAACACGCGCTGGTCACCGATGCAAAACTCGTTCCCAAGGCCACCAAGAAACGTCTTGCAGCCATCCTTGGCAAATATATTTCTTAGGAGAAGATAGTGTCCTTACTCGTCGTAGGTTCCGTCGCCTTTGACGCGCTGGAAAGCCCGTACGGCAAAGTGGATCGTGCCCTCGGCGGCGCGGCAACGTATTTTGCAGTGGCCGCCAGTTTTTTCACACCTGTTAATTTGGTGGGCATCGTTGGCGACGACTTCACGGAAGTGGACGCGCAGATTTTTCAAGGGCGGACCATTGATATCGATGGTTTGGAGCGGGCGGCAGGCAAAACGTTTTTTTGGGCAGGGCGCTACTCCGAGAACTTGAACGAACGTGTGACGCTGACTACCGAGCTCAATGTTTTCGCGGAATTCAAGCCGCGACTGCCGGAGAAATATCGCAGCTCCAAATACGTTTTCCTTGCCAACATCGCCCCCGAAATTCAGGGTGACGTTCTTCACCAGGTGAAAGTCCGGCCGAGGCTAGCGGCCCTCGATACCATGAACTACTGGATCGAACGATCCAATAGCGCGCTGCGCGAGACCCTGAAACATGTGGACATCCTGATGATCAACGATTCCGAGACCCGCGAGCTTTCCAGCGAACACAACCTGCTGCGCGCCGCCAAACACATTTTCAAGATGGGGCCGTCGACGCTGATAGTGAAGCGCGGAGAGCATGGAGCCATGATGGTAGACAAGCGCGGCGTCTTCTGCGTGCCGGCATTTCCTCTCGAGGAGCCGCACGATCCCACCGGCGCCGGCGACAGCTTTGCCGGAGGCTTCATGGGCTATTTATCGGGCTGCGGCAGCAAGTCCGATGCGTCGTTGCGCCGCGCCATGGTCTACGGCTCCGTGCTCGGCAGCTTCGCCGTCGAGAAATTCGGTCTCGACCGCCTGCGCCACCTGAAGCGCACCGAGATACACGCTAGGGCACGCCACTTCTCGAAATTGACGCAATTCGAATTGTAAATCGCTAAAATTTCGTTCAGGCGTTCGATGGGGCGCCGGCCGATGCTTTCTCTTCACCAAATACTCTTGCGATTGACGGTAGCCGCACTGCTAGGCGGCATGATCGGTCTTGAGCGCGTTGTGCGGCGCCGGCCTGCTGGCATCCGCACAAGCCTCTTTGTGTGCGTGGCCACGGCACTCTTCACAATCCTTTCCAACGAACTTGCCCATCTCTTCGGAGATTCCAGCGGTACCAGAATCGCTTCCAATATCGTTCAGGGCATCGGTTTTCTCGGGGCTGGCGCTATTCTGCGCGGAACTGGCAGCGTCGTCGGTATGACCACAGCGGCGACGGTCTTTGTGGAGGCCGCCATCGGAATGGCAGCGGGGGGCGGCCTCTTTGCCGTCGCCGGCTACTCAACTGGCATCGTGCTGTTTGGTTTGACCATCATCGGTTGGGCGGAGCAATACTTCAATTTGAAATGCCGGCCCCTGGTGTTTCGTTTCACCACCAGCCAATCGGATAGCGTGTCCACCGAGGTACAGCGGCTGATGGCCAGCTTGAAAATTCCCATGCAACATTTTCGGGTTTCCATGGCTGGCGACACTTCCATTGTGGAATTCGAAGCGGAAGTCTCCCACAAGCAACAAGAGGAGATTCTTGGTCAGCTTAACCGGAAGGGCGTAATCACCGAGGTGGTTCCTGTCGAGGGCCACCGGGAATGAACGGAAACAATGGAGCTCCGCGAAAGCCAAAGGGCCTGGCCGCCGGTTCAAGGCTGGGGATATTCGCTCCTTCCTCGCCCGGAGATTCTGTTGCGATGGTTGCCGGGCTCGCGGAGCTGAAGCGCCACGGCTTTCAGGTCGTCGCGAATCAGGACACCAAGCCCGAGGGGTATTTTGCCGGTCCGTCTTTGGACCGATTCAATAGTTTTCTCGGGAGCGCAAATTCCGACCAAGTAGACGGACTCGTCGCTCTGCGCGGCGGATACGGCTCGAATTACTTGCTGGACTTTGACCTGGAAAAAAGTTTTGCCAATTCCAAGTGCGTGCTGGGTTTCAGCGACCTCACCAGCCTGCAAATCTATCTTTGGCAGAAACGCAAGCTGGTCACGTTTTACGCCCCGATGGTGGCGGCGGGGCTGAACGCGGGCGCCGGGGCGCCGAAGGGTTACGACGAAAACTCGTTCCTCCAGGCGATTGGAAATACCGGCAGCGGCTGGAAGCTTCGATTGAAGGGCGATGCCGTGTTGGCCGGGGTAGCCAACGGAAGAGTTCTTGGCGGGTGCATGACGCTGCTCGAAACCACGATTGGGACTCCGTGGGAATTGGACACCAGAGATTCAATCCTGGTTTTGGAAGACCGCGCGATGAAGCCCTACCAGGTGGACCGTGTGCTGATGCATCTGAAACAGGCGGGAAAATTCGAAGGCGTTCGCGGAGTTTTGCTGGGTGAGTTTCCTGAGAGTGATCCGACCGTGCCCGGAGCTCCAAGCGTCCGAGAAGTTTGCGCGCGGATTCTGCGCCCCCTGGGAGTGCCCATCGTGTTCGGCGCTCCGGTAGGTCACACGCCGCGTCCCATGCTGACCATTCCGCTCGGCATCACTGCGCGATTGGATGCCGATGGGGAAGGAACGCTGGAATTTCTGGAATCGGCGGTCGTGGCTTGAGCGCAACGAAACATGTTCATGTGATCGGAATTGGCGGCTCGGCCATGGCGCCGCTCGCGGGAATGCTGCGCGAACATGGCTTTCGCGTGACCGGCTCGGATTCTGGCGTTTACCCGCCGGCTTCGACGCTTCTCGAAAGTCTGGGCATCTCGTTTTTCAATACCTTTGATGCTGCTCATTTGCAGCCGACGCCTGACCTCGTCGTTGTCGGAAACATCATTGCGCGCGGAAACCCAGAACTAGAGGAAGTCCTGGACCGGTGGATCCCGTATCGCTCCATGCCGGAAATTCTGGAAGAAGTGTTTCTGCCGAAAAAACACTCCATTGTGGTCAGCGGAACTCACGGAAAAACTACCACCACCGCGATGCTCGCCTGGATTTTTCAAACTGCGGGCAAGCGTCCGAATTTTTTAGTTGGCGGCGTTGCCGAGAATTTTGGCAAGAGCTACGGCCTTGGCGGTGGGGAAGAATTCATCCTCGAAGGCGACGAGTACGAAACCGCCTTCTGGGACCGCGGTCCCAAATTTTTTCACTATCATCCCGATGATCTGATCATCACCTCGCTCGAATACGATCACGCTGACATTTACCCGGATTTTGAGACGTATCAATTGGCCTTCCGCCGGCTTGTGAACCTTGTGCCCCGGCGGGGCCGAGTCGTGATTTGGGGCGATGCAACCGAATCAGGGCCGGCATTGCGTCGTGCTGCCGAAAAGGCGTTTTGTCCCGTCGAGACCTATGGGTTCAACGAGGGCAACGACTGGGTGGCAAGTAACTTCGCCGTGGAAGGCGACACCATGCGGTTTCGCGTCGCTCATCATGGAAAGCCGTTTGGAGAATTTGCGCTGACCGCCACGGGCCGGCACAACGTGCTGAACTCCATGGCCGCGATGATTGTCGCGCAGGGTCGTGGGATCAAGGCGGAAGAGATTGCCAAAGCCCTGGCGACGTTCCGCAGCGTGAAGCGTCGAATGGATGTGAAAGGAGAGGTGGGCGGAGTGCTGGTCGTGGATGATTTCGCGCACCATCCCACGGCGGTGACGGCAACGATCGAGGCTGCCCGCGGGCGCTGGCCCGGGCGGCGGCTGTGGGCCATTCTCGAGCCGCGATCGAATTCCATGCGCCGGAAAGTGTTTCAGGATGCGCTGCCGAAAGCATTGGCGCTTGGCGATCGCGTCATCCTCGGCGGCGTTTTTCGCGCGCAACAGCTTGGCGATGAAAACCGCCTCGATCCTGAAACGGTTGCGGAAAGTGTGCGTTCTCTCGGAAAGGATGCTCACGTATTTCCCAGCTCCGATGCCATCGCGAATTATCTAGTTGCCGAAAGCAAGCCGGGTGATCTGCTGCTCATCATGTCCAACGGAAGTTTTGACGGTTTGTGCGAAAAGCTTCTGAAGAAACTTGGCGCGGCAACGCAAGTGACAAGCGAGGCGAAAACTAGGTGAGACCTCCTTCGCTCCGGGGCCGCCGGCCGATTCCGGTATTTCTCTGCATTTCCTTTTTCTTCGCATTCAGCTTTCCGACTTACGCAACCATTCGCTACGAAGTGTCGCTCGCGCACCCCGAACAGCACCTGTTTCACGTGACCATGACGATTCCGGACGTCACCGGCGAAGTCACGGTGCAAATGGCCGCGTGGGACGCGCTTTACCAGATTCGCGACTTCAGTAGCCGCGTTCAGCAAGTGGAAGTCTTTGTTGGATCTCAGAAGGCTTTCGCGGAAAAAATAGACAAGCAGACCTGGCGAATCCAGGGGACGGGAACCGTCAAGATTTCTTATGCCATCTATTGGGATGAGGCCGGTCCCTTTGCTTCGCAGTTGAACTCGGACCACGCGTTTATCAACCCGGTGATGGTTCTCTTTTACGTGCCGGCTCGCCAGGCTGAAACTGTTTCGTTGTCCGTCACGTTTTCATCCGCCGCTTGGCGTGCTGCCGGCCCCTTGCTATCAGCGCATGCGGAGGAGGGCCGGATGCAGTCCGCACTTTTTAACGCGGCGAATTTTGATGCATTGGCTGATGGGCCAATTGAAGTGGGAAAGTTCGATGAGTTTGAACTGGGAGGAATTTCACCGCGAATCTCGGTGGTCATCCACGGCGATGGTTGGAAAAAGAAACAGGTCGAGCAAGATCTGAAACGCATCTGCGAGTATGAACTGCGGCTCATGGAAGGCGCGCCGTTCGAGCGTTACACTTTCATTCTCCACCTTGGCAAGGGTGCTGCTGGCAGCGGCGGCGGGATGGAACACTCGAACTCCACGGCAATTAGCGCGCCGTCCGATGAATATCTTCCAGCGCTGGCGGCTCACGAATTTTTTCATTTGTGGAATGTGAAGCGCATCCGGCCCGCCACCCTGGAACCAGTCGACCGCACGAAAGAAATGTATACGCGCGCGCTCTGGTTCGCGGAAGGCGTGACGAATACCTACGGCTCCTACACTCTGGTGCGCAGTGGCATTTGGAACAAAGAACAGTTCTACGGTGACCTGAGCGAACAAATCACCGAGCTGGAAGGCCGCCCGGCGAATCGCTGGCAAAGCGCGGAGCAGTCCAGTCTGGACGCCTGGTTCGAAATATACCCGCTCTATAACCAGCCGGAATACAGCGTCTCGTATTACACCAAGGGGCAGGTGCTTGGAGATCTGCTCGACATTTTGATTCGCGAGCGCACCAACAATGAAAAGAGCCTCGACGACGTTTTGCGGTCCATGAACACCGAGTTTGCCAAGCAGGGGAAAACCTACCGAGATAGCCTGGACGTCGAGCGCACTGCGGAGAGGATAGTGGGCGGCTCGTTCGAAGAGTTCTTTCAGAAATATGTGGCCGGCTCCGAGCCTTTTCCGTATCGAGAAATTCTCGGACTCGCTGGGCTGCAATTGCATACCGCCGAGCGCACGCAACCGGCGCTTGGCTTCTTCGCAGATCATGAACACGGTGGTCCGTGGGTTGTACGAACAGTGGAGTCGGCAGGATTCGCGGCGCAGGCCGGCTTGCGCGCAGGGGATGTGATCCTCAACTGGAACGGCGGGGAAGTGCCGCGAAGATTGGAGCGCTGGCTCCATGAACAAAAGCCTGGTGATGTGCTTCGGCTTAGGGTTCGAAGGGAAGACAAGGAGGTTTCCACGGAATTTCAGCTCCGGGAATCGAAGGAATCAATCTACGAAGTGTCGGAAGATTCGGGGGCATCGGAGAAAGCACGGAACATTCGCGAGGGATTGCTTCACGGAGTGACCAGCACGGTCTCTGTCCACTGAGGCCGCAATGTTTTCAAGTTGCTCTTGACCCGCGCCTCCGGATTCGAGAGAGTTCAGCCAACTCATGCTCCGCACCATTTTCGTCGCCGTTTTCCTCTCTCTGTACATCCTGCTGGTCGGGCCGCCGCTGCTCCTCTATACGTTTTTCACGCGCGATCCGGATCCAATTTACTGGGCTGGAGTGAAAGGCGTACTGTTTTTTGTCCGCGCCGCGGGCGTTCGCGTGCATGTCGAAGGTCTTGATCGAATCCCTTCTGGCGTGTGCCTTTTCGTTGCCAACCACACCAGCGCCGCGGACGCCCCCGCGGTCGTCGGCGCCATTCCTCGTAGAATCTCCATCATTCTAAAGGAGTCGCTCTTCAAATGGCCGATTGTCGGCCAGGCGTTCCGGTCGGCGCACTTCATTCCCGTGAACCGCAAATCCCACGAGTCTGCCGTCGCCGGCGTCGAGAAAGCCACCGAGGCCCTGCGCTCGGGGCAATCGTTTCTGATCTATCCGGAAGGCACGCGCAGCCCCGACGGCCGTTTGCAGAATTTCAAAAAAGGCGCAGTGGTGATGGCCATCAATGCGGGCGTGCCCATCGTGCCAATGGCCTGCTCGGGCGCTCACCGGGTGATGGAAAAACGCTCTCTGATCATGCGCCCGGGAGAAATCCTCGTTGAATTTCTACAGCCCATTGACGCTTCGAAATTTACGAGGGAAGAGCGTGACGCTTTGAATCAGCAGGTTCACGATGCTCTAGCGGCGGGTTTGCCTCCGGATCAGCGGCCCATGGGCTTTCCGGGGGCCGCCTGAACAGTAGTCCTCGCCGAAGACACTTAGCGTACTTTCAATCGCTCAATTTCCGATTCCAGTTCACGAATGCGTTTCTGCAATTCCGGAAGCCGGTTCAGCGCAGCCATGGTTTTCAACCACTGCCGGTTGTCAACCGCAGGATAGCCGGAATAGAGCGCGTGCGCAGGCACGTCATTGGGCACTCCGCTCTGCGCGGTGATCACCGCGCCGTCCCCGATGGTCAAGTGACCGGCGGTGCCCACCTGCCCCGCTAGAATGCAATTGTCCCCAACCTTGGTGGAACCGGCGAGGCCCACTTGTCCGCACAGCATCGTGTTCACGCCAACGCGCGACGCGTGTCCAACTAGCACGAGGTCATCGAGCTTTGTCCCGCGCGCAATGCGCGTTTCACCCACCGTAGCACGGTCCACGCACGCGTTCGCCTGGACTTCCACGTCATCTTCCAACACCGCCGGGCCGGATTGCGCCATCTTGTACCACGTGCCATCCTTCTGTTTCGCAAATCCCAATCCGTCGCCGCCGATGACGACGCCATTTTGCAGCGTGACGCGATTCCCAACCCGGCAGAATTCCCGCACCACCGCGTGAGCATGCGCAAAAAATGTATCACCAATGTTTGCCCCGCGATAAATCGTTACGAAGCTATGCAGCACCGCCTTGCTCCCGATTTCCACTTCCTCATCTACGAAACAGTATGGCCCAATGTGCGCGCCCTCCCCGATTCTCGCGCTCTTCGCGACGATCGCCGTCGCGTGCACTCCCGGCGCATACCGCGGCGCTTGATAGAAAAGTTCAATGGCGTGAGCGAAGGCCAAGTAAGGATTTGCAGACCGCAGCGCCGCGATGGCCGGCATGGACGCCTCACGCTCCAGCGAAATACCTGCCTCGACGAGAACCGCCGATGCCCGCGTCGTCTTGAGCAAAGGGAAGTAGCGCCGGTTCGCCAAAAACGTAATCTGACCCGCCTCCGCATGCTCGATTCCGGCCACGCCGCGAATCTCAGTCTCAGGAGCGCCTTCCAAGCGGCACCCCAGCTTTTGCGCAACTTCAGCGAGTTTCATGGAAAGGCTCCTCAGTGTTTCTAGGAACTAGGTTCGAAATCAGGACTGGCTGTGGAAAGCAGTATAGACCGTCCAGCTTATTCGTTGAAAAGGCGAGGTTGCGAAGCCGCCGCTGCCGCTGCGGCGGGCTTCCGGCGGGCGATACCCACAACTCCCAGAACGGTAACTTCTGCCAGCGCTGTCCGCGGCACAAAAATATGGTCAGTTGTTGAATTCAAATCCGGCGGCGTAATCTGCACCCCGTTATCCAGCAGAGAGAGCAAGTCGTTAGGAATCACGCCTTCCAAGGTGTCCCCATCGTTATATCGCAGCTTCACCCACAGCCCATCCAGTTTTGGGCGGCTGAGAAAAGCCTTCCGCTCTGGCTCAAACTCATCGGAGAACTCGCGCACAAAGAAAACAGACCGCACCTTCCCCAGCGGAATGGCTAGGTGCTCGCCGTCCGGCGTCAGTAAATCAATGGGATCGGTCTGCCCCAGTCGCACGGGGTTCAGATACCCCCGGACGGGCTTCTTGTCCGTGAGCACAACAATGACCTTCTTGTGTGTCGAGGCTGGGGCTCTGGTCTTCACAAGATACCGCTTCCCGGTCGCAAATGTCCTGAATTTGCCAATTGGCAAAATGTATGTTATGTTAAGCGCGTTTTTCCTGTCAAGTCATTGTTTTCATTAGGGTTAGGGCCCCGGAGCACCGCCCGTTGACCGATAAAAAGCATATCCTCAAATCGGCCTCGATCATCTCCTTGATCACCGTCGTCAGCCGCATTCTCGGCTACGTCCGCGACCAGCGCATTACCCTCCTCCTCGGCACTTCCTTTGCCGCCGATGCCTATGTCCTGGCCTACCGCATCCCCAACCTTTTCCGCCGCTTGGTCGCCGAAGGCTCCATGACGGCGTCCTTCATCCCGGTTTTCACCCGTTACATGCGGGAACGCACCAAGGAAGAGGTTTGGGACTTCGCGAACCGTCTCTTCTGGACCCTCGCTCTCGTGGCCGCGGTCATCACCGTTCTTGGCATGGTCTTCTCTCCCGCTGTCGTCCATCTATTTTCGGGGGCCAACGTCCCTCGCGGCCAGGCCGTGGATCTTAACCGCATTATCTTTCCCTATCTCTTTTTCATCTCGCTGGCCGCCCTGGCCATGGGCATCCTGAATTGTTTTCACGTGTTTGGCTTGCCGGCAGCCACACCGGTCTTGCTGAATGTGGCCACCATTCTCTTTTCAGTCGGCATCGTTTGGCACTATATAGGTGACCCGGCCAAGTCTCTCGCCATTGGTGTTTTGATCGGCGGCGTCCTGCAATTCCTCGTTCAAGTACCTTCCTTGGTGCAGCGGGGAATGAAATTCACTTTCGGCATCTCTTTTTCCCACCCTGCCATTCGCGATGTGGCGCGTTTAATGATTCCGCGGCTTTTTGGGATTGGTATCGGTCAGATTAATCTTCTGATTGACACGCGATTTGCCACCGCCAGCCGCATGCCCAGCGGCAGTCTTGCGGCGCTTTACGTTGCCGATCGCGTCATGGAATTGGTGCTGGGTGGATACGCGATCGCCGTGGCTACCGCTATTCTCCCCATGATGTCGCACCAGGCGGCTGCCAAGGATTATGAATCGTTGAAGAAGACTTTGTCATTCTCCGTTCGAATCGTGGCCTTCATCACCATTCCCGCGGCCCTTGGTTTGATGATTCTTCGCGAGCCCATCATTCGTGTGCTCTTTCAGCACGGCCAATTCGTTGCCGCTTCCACGCGCTTGACGGCCCGCGCTCTTCTCTATTACGCCGTCGGCCTCCCCGCGCTTGCCACCGTCAAGCTGATTGTCCCTGCGTTCTATTCCACGCACGATACCAAGACCCCCGTCATCGTGGCATCCATCTCTCTGTTCATCAACATCGTGCTGAACATCGTCTTCCTTCAATTCTTCTTTAGCCGCGTCCAGAACGGCGGCCCTGCGCTGGCGACGGCCTTGGCCACTTTCTTCGATTTCTTCGCGCTCTTCATTATTTTCCGGCTGCGCTACGGCCCGATGGGAACCGTGGACATCCTTCGCTCGTTCTCCAAGGTCTCTCTGTGCGCGGCCATCATGGGAGTAGCCTGCTGGTTCGGGAATTACTACACCGCCTTCACCGTGCACTCGCGCTTCTTTGTTCAGCTTCTCGTTTTCACTGGACTCATTGTCGGAGCGACAGTTCTCTATTTGGGACTCGCTTGGCTCTTCCGCTGTCATGAAATCGAGGAAGTCTACGGCATCACCACGCGCCGCGGCGTAGGCGCTGGAAACGGATACGCGGAGCCCTGATGGACATTTCCGCCATGATTTCGTCTTTTTTGACCCACGTCCGCGTGGAGAAGGGGCTCTCTGCCAACACCATCTCCGCGTACAAGCGCGATCTTTTGAAATTCAATGACTTCGCGCAAAAGCGCAAGCTCAGCCTTGAAGCCGTCAGCCGCGACGATCTTGTGGATTTTCTCGCTGGACTGTACCGCCAGAAGCTCGAGAGCAAGAGCGTGGCCCGCAATCTTGTCACGCTGCGCAACTTCTTCCGTTATGCACAAATTCAAGACGCAATTCCCGCGGATCCCTCGATCAATCTCGAGTCACCCAAAATCCGCCGCTCGCTGCCCGGCTATCTGCGGCTGGAAGAAGTAGATCGTTTGCTGCTCCAGCCCGACGCCAAGACTCCGCTCGGCCTTCGCGACCGCGCCATGCTGGAGGTTCTCTACTCCACCGGCTTGCGCGTCTCCGAACTCACAAGTCTGCGCGTCACCGACCTCGACACCAAAGTCGGTTGCGTCCGCTGCATCGGCAAAGGTGACAAGGAGCGCATCGTTCCCGTCGGCAAAAAAGCGCTCGGAATGGTGGACAAGTATCTGCGCGACGCCAGGCCCCAGCTTCTCGGCAAAGCCCTTGGCAATCCTGCACTGTTCGTCAACCGCCGCGGCCGGGCGCTAAGTCGGGTGGGCGTCTGGAAAATTCTCTCGGCGTACGGCAGGCGCGCAGGTCTGCGCCAAGCCCTGACGCCGCACATGCTGCGGCACAGTTTTGCCACGCACTTGCTCGAACGCGGAGCGGACCTTCGCTCCGTGCAGCTGATGCTGGGTCATGCCGACATTGCCACAACGCAAATCTACACGCACGTGGTGGAAGAGCGGTTGAAGCAGATTTACAAAGCGCATCACCCGCGTGCATAACGCGGCGGTCCACGGGAACTTATTGCGGGTGCCTTCGCGGCGGTCGGCGCGGACATCCTGAAGCAGAAGGAGAGCAATGCCAGACTATATGTTTTTGTTGGAAAGCCGGCTCTCGCCGGAACAGCGCGCGGCTATGATGCGCGTGCAGGAACTTTCCGCTGCACTCGGTTTCAATGTCTATCTGACGGGCGGAACGGTACGCGATCTTGTTACCGGTGCCTCTCTTCGCGATCTCGATTTCACCGTCGAAGGCAATCCCTCGAAGATCGCCCGCGAACTTGAAAAGGGCGGCGCGAAGGTCCTGCACGAGGATGAAAAAGTCCGCCAGGTCGAAGTCCTCTTCGCGGGCGATTGTGAAGGCAGCATTTCCGCGGCACGCGATGATTATTATGTCCGGCCCGGAACGCGGCCCGAGATTCGCTGGTCCACCATCATGGAAGATCTGCGCCGCCGGGATTTTTCACTCAACGCCATCGCCATTTCTCTAAATCCCGCGTCTCGCGGCCTGCTCCTCGATCCGACGAATGGGCTCTCCGACATTGAACGCGCCGAAGTTCGCGCCCTGACGATTCACAGTTTCACGAATCAGCCGGTCCGGCTGCTGCGCGTGCTGCGTTTTGCCGCGCGCATGGGCTTCAAGATCGAGCAGCGCACCCAGGAATGGTTCGATCTCGCCATCGAACGCGATTTGCAACTCACCATTACTCCGGAAGACGCCGGCTCCGAACTTCGCGCCCTGGCGCGCGAAGAGCGCCCCGCCGTCGTCCTGAGAGCCTGGGAGGAACACGACCTTCTCGACGCCGTCAATCCCGCCCTCGCGAAAAAGCATCCCGGTTATGACGCCATCAACCGTCTCATGAAGGTGCGTGAAGATCTGTTCACCGCCGGCTTCCGGCCGAGGCTGGCCAACCCCATGCTCCTTGCCATTCTGGCGCGCTTGAAGGATCGCGAAAAGGCCGCCGTCCTTTCCAAGGCTGGTTTCCGCTCCGCCGAGGCCGAGGCCGTGCTGACCTTTGAAGAGCAGGCGTTCGAAGCGCAGAAAGAACTTGTCGGCCGTAAAATGAATGCCCCGGTGGATGCCTACCATTTCCTCGAAAAATTCCCGCTCGATCAGATGGCGTTTCTCCTGGCGGAATCGAATAATTCAGGTGCGCTGTCCAAGATTCGCGCCTACTTGAACAAATGGCGTCCCATCCGCAACGGCCTTGCCGTTGTGGGTACCGAGCTCGAGGCTTTGGGAATGCCGCGCGGGCCGAAGTTCGATCAAGTCGTCGAACAGGTGTTCGCCCTCCAGCTCACCGGCCGGGGAAAGACTCCCGAAGAGCGCGTAAAAATCCTGCGCAAACTCAGCGGCATCAAGGAACCGCCCAAAAAGAAAGAAAAAGAAAAGAAGCCCGCCAAGGGCACCGACAAAGCCCATGCCGCCGCCGCGATGGGCACTGCCGCCAAGCACAAACACGCCGCTGCAGCTGCTGCCAAACAAAAACCAGCTCCTGCGAAGCCATCCGCCAAGCATGCCGCGGCTCCGCATCGCGGGAAGACCGCTTCGGTTGGCAAGAAGAGTCACGCGCGCAAGTAACAATCTCTTGTCGCCCCAGCGCTGCCTGTCAGAAACGTAGGAATGCATCATCCAATTGCATTGCACAGCGAAGAGCAGATCGATTCGGAGTAGCCTGTGATGCGGGAGAAACCCGCCGCGCCTGCTTCGGGCTTGTCTATCATCAATTTTCGCAGGGTTTTCCGCTGGGCTAGGCGGGGCCGTCTGCTGCCCTCAGTCACCCTTGGTGGTCACCTCTTGCTAGGGTGCGACGCATACCGACTTTATCCGTATCCTGTTAGAATCGAGTTCCATGGGTCAGCCCCAGTTTGTTCACCTTCACGTTCACACGGATTTCAGTTTGCTCGATGGCGCCTGCGAGACCAGCGAGCTGTTAGACGAGGCGTCCCGGCAGAAAATGCCTGCGGTGGCCATCACGGACCACGGTAATCTCTTCGCCGCAGCCAATTTCTTTTATGAGGCCAGCAAGCGCGACGTCAAGCCCATCATCGGCTGCGAAGTATACGTGGCCAAGGGCAGCCGCCACGATCGCGGCGACAAGACTAGCGGCGGCAACGGTCAGGATCGCGGCGACGCCGAGCCTGGGACACGCGGTTCGAATCATCTCGTTCTACTGTGCGAGTCACTCGAGGGGTACCACAATCTGATCAAGCTGGTCTCCGCCGGCTTCCTCGAAGGTTTTTATTACAAGCCGCGCATTGACTACGATCTTCTTTCGAAGCACAGCAAAGGTCTCATTGCACTTTCGGCGTGTTTGCGTGGCCCGGTGACCGAAGCGGTGGTGGACGAAAAGATGGACCTGGCGCGCGAAAACGCCTATCGCTTGCGCGACGTCTTCGGCAAGGGAAATTTCTTCCTCGAAATTCAGGATCAGGGGCTGGAAATCGAGAAGGGGGTAAACCGCGAGCTCGTGCGCCTTTCGAAAGAGACGGGCATACCGCTTGTCGCTACTAACGATTGTCACTACCTCCATCACGACGACGCTCACGCCCAGGATGTTTTGCTGTGCATTCAAACCGGCAAAACCATGGGCGATCCCCATCGCATGAAGTTTGCAACCGATCAGTTTTACTTCAAAACCGCCGCGGAGATGGCCCAGGTTTTCGGCGAAGTGCCGGAAGCGCTCAGCCGCACGGTGGACATCGCTTCCCGTTGCAACGTAAAGATTGAGCGGATTCCCAACCCGTTCCCGGAATTCAAAGTCCCCGAGGGACATACGTCCGCGACGTATTTTGAACGCGTTGCGCGCGAAGGCTTCGCGTCGCGCGCTCCTCACCTCGAACGTTTGGCGCAGCAAGGATTCCTGCATCACCCGCTCGCAGAATACGAGTGCCGGCTAACCTCGGAAATCGAAATGATCAAGAAGATGCGCTATGAAGGCTACTTCTTGATCGTTTGGGATTTCATCCACTACGCGCGCGCACAGAATGTTCCAGTGGGACCGGGGCGCGGCTCTGCGGCCGGCAGCCTGGTGAGTTACGCGCTGCGCATCACGGACGTCGATCCCTTGCAGTACGGGCTGCTGTTCGAACGCTTCCTGAATCCGGAGCGCGTGTCCATGCCGGATATTGATATTGATTTCTGCATGCGCCGCCGCGGCGAATTGATCGAGTACGTCACGCACAAATACGGTCGCGAAAACGTCGCGCAAATTATCACTTTCGGAACCATGGCGGCGAAGGCTGCGGTAAAAGATGTTGGCCGCGCCATGGATATTCCGTACGGAGAAGTGGACCGTCTCGCGAAATTGATTCCCACCACGCTGGGAATCGAATTGAAAAACGCTCTGGAAGAAGCCCCGCAACTCAAGTCCGCGATCAACTCCGACGAGCGGCTCAAGGATTTGATGGCCGTAGCGCTGCGGCTGGAAGGATTGTCGCGCCACGCGTCCACGCACGCGGCTGGTGTGGTGATCTCGTCGCAACCGCTCACCGATGTCGTTCCTGTTTACAAGACGAACCGCGACGAAATCACCACGCAGTACGACATGAATGCGCTGGAGCGTATCGGCCTGCTGAAGATGGATTTTCTCGGCTTGACCACACTCACCGTTTTGCACGACGCCGCTCGCATGGTCGAGCGAAACCGCGGCGTAAAAATTGACACGGATAATCTCGCGCTGGACGACGCCGAAACGTACAAACTGTTTTCGCGCGGCGAAACCACCGCGATATTCCAATTTGAATCGCACGGCATGCGCGACATTCTTCGCCGCTACCAGCCCACGCGCATCGAAGATCTCACCGCGTTGAACGCGCTCTACCGCCCCGGCCCGATTCAGGGCGGCATGATCGATGATTTTATCAATCGCAAACACGGCAAAACCAAAGTCAGTTATGAATTGCCGCAACTGAATGACATTCTCGAGGAAACGTACGGCGTCATTTTGTACCAGGAACAAGTGATGCAAATCGCCAATCGCCTCGCGAGTTTCTCCCTTGGCGAAGCGGATATTTTGCGGCGGGCCATGGGCAAGAAAAAGAAAGAGGAAATGGCGGCGCAGCGCGCAAAATTCATGGCCGGTTGTGCGGCCAATAAAATCCCCGAGAAAAAAGCCGACCGCATTTTTAATTTGATGGAAGAATTTGCGGGCTACGGCTTTAACAAATCTCACTCGTGCGCGTATGCGCTGCTGGCTTATCAAACGGCGTACTTGAAGACTCACTATCCCGTGGAATTTATGGCCGCGCTGCTGACGTCGGAAGCGGGCAACACGGAAAAAGCGGTGAAGTACATCAATGAAGCGCGCGGGATGAGCATTTCGATCCTGCCTCCGGATGTAAATGAGAGCGATCTGTACTTCACTCCCGTGGGGGAATCGATTCGCTTTGGGCTCGCCGCGATCAAGAATGTCGGCGAGAACACCGCAAAAGCGATTCGCGAATCACGGCTGAGCCAGGGGGAATTCAAATCGCTATACGATTTCTGCGAGCGCATTGAGTCGCGGTTTTTGAACAAGCGCGTGTTCGAGAGCCTGATCAAGTCCGGTGCACTGGATTCGCTGGGCGCGCGTGAATCCATGCTGTCGTCGGTGGACGATGCCGTCGCGGCGTTGCAACGGGCTTCGCGGGTGCGGGAATCGGGGCAGCACGGATTGTTCGGGGCGGCTGCGGCGCCGGCTCCGATTCCTTTCGAATTGCGGGAAGCGGCGCCGTGGAGCGAAGAGGAACGGCTGGCGAGCGAATACGCGATGCTGGGGTTCTACGTTTCGGGCCACCCCCTCGCGAAATATTCGTCGCGGCTGCAGGATTTGAAAACCGTTTCGCTCGACCAGGTGGAAGAGCAGCGGAACGGGAAAGACATTACCGTGGCGGCACTGATCGTGGGCACTCGTCCGATGCGCTCGAAAAAGGGCGCACGGTGGGCGATCTTCACGATCCAGGACATGACCGGCGTGCAGGAGTTGCTGGCGTTTCCGGAGAGTTTTGCGCGGCTGGAGCAGCTTTTGAAACCGGGTAATCCGCTGCTGCTGAAGGTTCGCGTGCAGGTGGAGGAAGCGGGCACGCGGCTCTCGTTGCAGGAAGCGCGGAAGCTCGAAGAGATTGCGGAACGAGCGGCTGCGCCGAATGAATTCCGTTTGCGGCTGGAGATGCAGCTTTTGAGCGAAGATGCATTGGACCGGCTGGAAGATTTATTTACAAGCTGCGCTGGAAATTGCCAAGTCGTGTTTGAATTGTGCTCAACGGACGGGTCGGTAGGAGTGCTGCAAGCGCTGCAGCGCGTTAAGGTTACCCCCGAACTTGTCGAAGCGGTACGGGAGATCTGCGGTGAGAGCGCGGTGGCGGCGGTGGCTGGATGAGTGTAAAAGGGAAGAGCACTCCGGCGGGGCCGCCAGTGGATCGCCGGAAAGAGCCGGACCGGCGAAAGGATATCGAGCGCTTGGAGAAAGACGTCGAGGAGTTGCGGCACCTGGCCGGCGATGAAGATGCCGATGCGGAGTTGGAGCGGCTCCGCCAACAAGTGTCCGAGCTGCGCCGCGAATTTTACACGCACCTGGGCGCATGGCAGCGCGCGCAGATTGCGCGGCACCAGCAGCGTCCGTATACGCTGGACTTTATCGGGCTGCTCTTCACGGATTTTATCGAGCTTCACGGCGACCGCGGTTACGCCGACGACAAAGCCATCGTTGCTGGCCTGGCGAAGTTTCATGGGCGCCCCGTGGCGGTCATTGGGCATCAGAAGGGGCGCGATACCAAGCAGCGGCTGGTGCGAAATTTTGGGCAGCCCAAGCCGGAAGGTTACCGGAAGGCATTGCGCGTGATGCAATTGGCGGCGAAGTTTGGGAGGCCGATTCTTACGTTCATAGATACGCCGGGGGCGTATCCGGGGATTGATGCGGAGGAACGCGGGCAGGGCGAAGCGATTGCGCGGAATTTGCGAGAGATGGCGCGGCTGCCGGTGCCGGTGGTCGTCACGGTGACGGGCGAAGGCGGCTCGGGCGGGGCGCTGGCGGTGGCGATTGGGGATCGCGTAAACATCCTGGAGAACAGCTTCTATTCGGTAATTTCGCCGGAGGGGTGCGCTTCGATCATCTGGCGGGATTCGACGAAAGCGGAAACCGCCGCGGAAGCGATGAAAATCACGGCTAAAGACTTGAAGGAGCTGGGAATCGTGGACGAGATTGTTCCGGAGCCGGAAGGCGGGGCGCATACGGACCATGACGCGACGGCGCGGTATCTGGAGGAAGTGCTGGACCGGCAGCTGGTGGCGCTGACGCAGCAGCCGATACGGGAATTGCTGGGTCTGCGGTATGAGAAGTTCCGAAGGATGGGGCAGTTTTTCGATTTGGGGAAGTAAGGAACCGGCTAACCCTTCCGTATTCGTGGGCAAGTGATTGAGGTGGCGGACTCCTTCCGTGGCTATTTCTTTCCGCGCATCGCCAAGTTGTTTATTTCTGTGGGGATGCCAGAGCACTTAAAGTTCTTCTTTAAAGGTGAGTATGAAAATAAAGGACGGCTAAAGTTCGTGGAAATGATAGAGATGCGCACTCTTTGTAAGAGCGGCAAACAAAGGCCTTAGGGGAGCGACCTGTTTATAAGAAAGCAACTGGGGAAGACCTGAAGATTTTGATGGAGCTAGAAGGACCGCTTGGCGGACGCCCATGAGCTGCGTAAGTGTCCTGTCTGCTGTGGGATAGTGGGGTGACGGGCGTTATCCAAAAGCAGCCCGGCGCGCGAGGAATATGGCAGCAACGCTTCCACAAGCAGGGCAAACGATTCCCCGGCGGACCGGACCGCAACTGGTGGCGTTTGGTTTTCTGTGGCTTTCCGTATTGTTGCTGATTGTCGCAGGGTTGCTTGCGGGTGCGAAGGCTGGCCGCCTCCTCCGCTGGTCGAAAGCAGATGCAGAAGTGCAACGTTCGGAAGTCAATTCAAGGATTCAGGGAAGCGGCGGGCGGCGAAGCACCGTGTGGGGCGCCGGAGTGACGATTCGTTACCCAGTGAATGACCAACTTATGGAAACGACGGTCGACCGGGGATTTCAGAGTGCGGTGCGGCCCTGGATGGAACAGTGGACGAGACAATATCCGGCGGGATCACACAGAACGATTCTGTTCAATCCGGCTGATCCGCTGGAGGCCGATCTCGATGGCGAATGGAGTTTGGCGAGCTTTTCCTCGCCTGTCGTGTTTGCCTTGGTGGGTGTTCTCTTTTTGTGGGGTTGGCGGCGCCTAGGCGGTGCGGCACCAAATAGTCAGGGAGGTCCACCTCCCGGGTGAAAGACTTGTGCGATGCTGAGGAGGACCTATGAAGATCAAGTGGCCGAGGTTGCTTGGGGTCCTGATGGTTTTAGCGCTTGCTGGCCTAGGGCGAATGACAGCCCAGCAGCCTGTGACGGTTGAGACACTGAAGCAATTTGTGGCCGCATTCAACGCACACGACCTCGACGCGGCGATGAATTTTGTTGCGGACGATTGCGAGCTTATTATGCCTCGTGGACCGGAGCCCTGGGGCCAGCGGTATGTTGGCAAGGCAGAGGTCCGAAAGGGGTTGGCGACACGCTTCGAGGGGATCCCAGACGTGCATTATGGAGGCGATGAACACTGGGTTTCCGGCAATCATGGCGTGTCCCGATGGACGCTAACAGGCACAACGCGAGACGGAAAGATGATCAACGTTCGTGGTTGTGACCTTCTGGAATTCAGAGATGGCAAGATCGTTCGTAAGGATTCCTATTGGGAAATCGTGGAGCCGAAGAGTTAACCTGGGGACGCGTCGTACTCTTTTGGTCTTATTTCGCCGACGCGAGAAAGCGCGGGACTGAGTATGCGATACCTGGTGAGAGCGCGGGTGAAGGACGGTTTCCGGCAGGCGCTAGCGGAGGCGATTGAGCGCGGGACGCTGGGCCAAGGATCGGTCGCGGAGGGCGAGTACCTGCGTAATATGAGCGAAGCGCGGGTTTGCGCGGATGAGACGGTGCGGTGGGTGGAGGTTTGTTACTGCCCTGCGCCGCTGCAGGAAGAACGGCCGTATTGGGAGGAGTATTTTGAGCTGCTCAAGGTGCAGGACGCGCATGATCGGCGAAAGTGCCGGGATGAGAATGGGTCCGAGCCTTGGGCTTGTGGGGAGTGTGATTGCACGGTGCGGCTGGAAGAGAGGCTGAAGAATACTGGTGAGCGGTTCCTCGGATCATTGCACGGTTCTCTCAAAGACCCTGACCTATAAGAACTGAGGAGCGGGAAACGCGGGTGAAGTTTCCCACTGCTCGACTGTGTCGAGCAGTATCCGGCTTTTGATGCCCAACGGATTGCGAAACTCCTGTCTCCCGGGCTATTAGAATTGCTGAAACGAAACTACGGATTGCCTCACTAGCTTTCAGGGCCAGTCCACCCGGACTGGTCCTCCAGGCCTATCTCCCTCGAACGATTCTGCGCCCGTGCGCGGGCGAATGGAGGTGTTCGGTGAAAAACCAAATCAACCGCCGGAATTTTTTTGTGAGAGCTGGAGCTGCTGCATCGCTCACCCTGTTGGGGCAAACTGCCTTCCGAGTCGAGCCTGCAGCCGCTTCGTCTCTCTTTGTGCGGCGGAATGTCGGAGGCATGAACGCCTTCGACCCGGTCATTACCGCCTATCGCAAGGCGGTTGCCACGATGCACGCGCTTCCAGCGACTGACCCACGAAGTTGGACGTATCAAGCCGCCATCCACGCTACTTTTGCGAGTCCGCCACAAACGGCCTGGAACACCTGCCAGCACAGGAATTATTTCTTCTGGTCCTGGCACCGCATGTATCTGTATTGGTTCGAACGCATCTGCCGGCGAATGGCGTGCGACGACTGTTTTGCGCTGCCGTATTGGGACTACAATTCGCCGTCCGAACGGCAACTGCCTCCGATGTTTCGCGACCCTTCGAGCGAGCTATTCGTTTCTCAGCGGGACCCCAACATGAACAGCGGGGCGGGTTCGCTGCCGGCCTGGGCCGTGGACTATTCCGCGGGCCTCGCGCAGGTGAACTTCACCAGCGCCAGCAGTTCGTTCGAACAGACACCGCACAATATCGTTCATGTATTCGTCGGCGGCGCGGGCGCTTGTGCGAATGGCTGGATGGGCTGCGTGCCCACGGCAGCGCAGGATCCCATCTTCTTCCTGCATCACTGCAACATGGACCGGCTATGGGACCTTTGGATAGCGCAGGGCGGACGCATCGATCCCGTATTCGACAACACCTGGAAGAATACGAAGTACACGTTTTTTGACGAAGAGGGCGCTCAACTGGAAATGACCGGATGCGAAGTCCTTCGCGCGGCGCAACAGCTTCACTATGTCTACGAAGGAGAGCCGCCGCAGGTGAACGACTTTTGCTGGCCGATCATCAAATTTCCGCCGATTATTTTCGAGAAAGAAGTGATACTGCGGCTTCCGATTCCGCCGATTACGCTGGGTGCGGAAGCAGTCTCTGTTCCCGTCGAGATGAAGGATCTGAGACAGCGTCTCAGCCAACTTGCCGAGAGCAAGGAGGCGACGGTCTTCCTCGATCTCGATGGAGTGGAAGCGGAGCGGCAACCCGGTGTGGCGTGGCAAGTCTATCTCGGACTTCCCGCAAACGCAGCGCCTGTGGAGGAGAGCCCGTACTACATCGGGGCGATGGCGCTGTTCGGCCCAGGCATTCACTCCGACTCGCATGACAAATTCGAGGCGGCGCACTTTGCTTTTGCGGTGAACCGCGCGCTTCTGGCTGGTTTCAAAGCCAATCAGGAGCGCTGGACGCTTACCTTCGTGCCGCGCAGCATTTTGGTTGATGGAAAGCCGTCGCAGCCCAAAGTCGGGTCGCCGGTCAAGATTGGTAGCGCCTCGTTCACGGTGGAGAAACAAAAGCCTGGGGGAGAGCCGAAGTAAGCGTAAACCGTTAGACGGCAAGAGGTCTGCGTTTTCATAAACTAAAGGCGGCGGTGCCATTTGTAATCCACGCGGCCTAAGAGAATTCATTACCGATTGTTTCGTTTCTCAATTAGCTCAAGGAATGCCTACACGTCAAAGGGAAGTCCTTGCTGGGGAACGCCCACGGACAGTTTCTTCATAGGGAAGGCCGCAGCAACCTGGAAGACGGCATCGGCGAGTTCGCCATCGTGCAGCCAGGGTGTGAGCAGCCCGACTGGAACGGCCAGGAGCTGGAGCATCGAGGCGCGATACCAGACCGCGTCGGAGTCTGCCCCTGGACTGCAAGCGCGCTGATAAAAGTCCATGTCGATGGCGACGCCTTCATTCGGGTGATTTACCTGAGCTTCGCGCTGCATGGCCCATTCACTCCGGAGATTGGCAGGGTCAACAGCTGCCACAGCGTCTTCCGTACTGAACCAAGAATCCAAGTTCATGGTAATTGCCCCTTTCCCAGTCGTGGCGGACGGGCTACCGGTGTGCCGGCTAAGCAACCTCACCGGTCTAAAGACCGGCCACCACAAGTGTGGCGTGTGACCGGGCTAGCGGGGCCAGAGCCAGCCGAAGGTGCCGGCGGTTAATAGGGAGTAGATGAGGCCGTCGAAGGACTCCTTGAGGACGATGCTCCAAGGCATACCCTTCCAGACGCCGTTGACCAAGGGTCCCAGGCCGTAGGCAAGGAACGCGGCGGTGCCGGCGAGTCGAAACACGACGCGATAGTGTGCGCCGAAGGGAACGGTGCGTCCCGTGAGATAGGCGACGAAAACGCCGACGAGGAGGCAATAGGCGAACCACAGGCCGAGGAACTTCGGCAGGGCAATCGGGCCGCTGGGAAAGATGGTTAGAAATCCGACCGGTCCCTGCTTGAATTTTTCCTTCATGGCGGGCGAATTCATGTCTTTATGGGTGCAATGAGGGAAATTATAGAGACCCGGGGTCAATCCAGCCGGGCGTAAAACGGCAAGAAGCTTGTCCTCCTCGGGGAGCTGGCGGTAATTGTTTTGGTGATACTTCAGAACCATGTGGATGACGGAACTGGCCACGAACACGATGACAGCGGCCAACAGGATGGGGAGCCAGAGAGCGGTGAGAGAAACCATGCGTAGCCTCCTGAGGAGAATAGGTCGCCGATGGCCGAAGGAATTGAGCGCGAGGCTATCGGAGAAGGGGGTCGAGGTCAAGAGCTAGGAGCGGCGGAAGAGAGATTCCTCACATCCGCAGGCCGACCCTTTCACGGTTGAAAGGGAAGAAAAAGTCGGCCTGCCGCGTTCGGAATGACAGTTGGGAGGTGCGGGAGAGTGGAGAGGGAGTGGGCGGGGGAGAAAGTGAAAAAAAGTGCTTGACATATTCCCATATGAGAATATTATTTAGGACATGGCGCGGGCGGCGACAACTTCGGATGCGTTTAATGCGGTGGCGGAGCCGCGAAGGCGAGACATCTTGAATTTCATCGCGCTACAGGAACGGCCGGTTGGGGAGATCGTGGACTCGCTGGGGATGGGACAGCCGTCGGTGTCGAAGCACCTGCGCGTGTTGTTGGAGGTGGGGCTCGTCAATGTGCGGCGGGACGGGAGACGGATGCTGTATCGAACGAATGCGGAGGCCATCCGGCCGCTACACGAGTGGACGGAAACGTTTGCACGGTATTGGCGTCATCAACTAAGCCGCGTGAAGGAACGCGCGGAAGGGAAAAGTAATCCGTCAAATGATTCGGAACGGGAGTTCATTCCAAGGAGGAAAGATGATTACCGCGGCAACAAGAATTGAGGATTTGACGCTGGGCATCACAGAGGAAATTTACGTGCGTGCGCCTCTGGACGCGACATTTGCGGCGTTGCTGGAGCAGCTGGGGCCGCACAATGAAACTTCTGAGAGCGCGCCGATGCCGATGAAGCTGGAAGCGTGGCCGGGCGGCAGATGGTACCGCGATCTGGGTGGCAATAACGGCCACTTCTGGGGAGTGGTGCAGGCCATCAAGCGGCCGACGCTGCTGGAGATTACAGGGCCGTTGTTCATGTCGTATCCGGCGGTGTCGAATGTGCAGTACCGCTTGAGCGAGAAAGACGGCGGAACACTGATCACGTTTCATCACACGGCGCTTGGGCTAATTTTGGAAGACCACCGAAAAGGAGTCACAGGAGGCTGGAAGCATATCAATGAAGGGGTTCGGAGACGGGCAGAGATGGGGCTTTCACGGGCAGGGACGGCGCACTGAGAGAGGGCGCGAGGACGGAGAGCGGGAATGTTCTGTCCATTTTGCATTAGCAGCGCGGCACTGATGGCCAGCAGCGTGTTTTCGGCGGGCGGATTAACCGCGGCGGTGGCGAGTAAGATTCGCTCGAGGAGCGGGAAGCGAGGAGCAGATATGAAACTTGCAGATGGCATTTTGATGGAGCTTGATCAGGAAGCACAAACGACCAAACGAGTCTTAGATCGAATTCCGGAGGACAAACTTTCCTGGAAACCCCACGCGAAAGCGTTTTCCCTGGGCCAGTTGGCGCTCCATATAGCATCGTTGCCGGGCGGTGTTACGGCGGCAGCCGTGCCGGACAGTACGGAAGCACCGAACTTTTCACAGGCGGAGGCGAAGAGCCGGCGGGAAGTCCTGGACACTTTTTCCAAGAGCCTTGAAAGTGCCAGGGACACGCTCAAGAAAATGGACGACGCTCGGCTGAACTCCACGTGGAGCTTGACGAAAAATGGGAAGGTCCTGATGTCGATGCCGCGGATCGTATTCCTGCGGTCCATTCTGATGAATCATAACTATCACCACCGCGGGCAGCTGTCGGTCTATCTGCGGATACTGAATGTTCCTATCCCATCGATTTATGGGCCCAGCGCGGACGAAAATCCATTTGTCTAATTTGTTGAGAATTCAGTCGACAGTGAAAACCAAAGGAGGAACCATGGGCGAAGTAACGAACGAGCAAGTGAATTTGATGTTGCGGCTGTTTGAGGAGAGACGCGAGCCAAAGTTGAGAGATGCGCGGGATTGGTTCGCGGCCAATTTCCACGTGAAAACCGAGGAGGATTTGATGCGCGTGTGTCCTCCGGGGAGCCAGGGGAACACGTATATGCGCATGGTGCTCGGTTATTGGGAGATGGTGGCGAGCATTGTGAACCGCGGGTTGATCGAGGAAGAGTTCTTCTTCGAGAGCAACGGGGAACAGTGGGTGGTGTGGGAGCAGGTGAAGCCGGTGATCGGCGCGTGGCGGGCGATGTTCAGCAGCCCGAACTTCCTCGCCAACCTGGAAAAACACTGCGGCCGCCTGGAAGCGTGGCGGGAGAAGCGCAGCCCCGGTTCCAACGAAGCGATCCGCAAGGTCATGGCGCAAATGCGACAGGCGGTGCAAGCGCCCAAGGCGCAAGCCGCTGCCAGCTAGAGACGGAGGTCGCGGCGGAGTCTAGAGTCAAGGAACAGTCAGTGAATGCGGGGGCTTGCTTGGGCGAGGCGCCGCGGGGCCCCGCATTCGCGAAACAAGATGTGCTTTGTAATTCCTGGGTCAGCGGTTTTCCCGAAAGTGGAGATTTAAGATAGGAGAAACGGACATGGCAACGAAGGCGACGAAACAGTCGAAAGTGGTGTCGCCGCGGGAATGGCTTGAGGCGCGGAAGGAACTGTTGAAGAAGGAGAAGGAGTTTTCGCGGCTGCGCGATGAGCTGAGCCGGAAGCGGCGGGAGATGCCTTGGGAAAAGGTGGAGAAGGCATACGTGTTTGAAGGGGCGAACGGCAAGCAGACGCTGGCGGATTTATTTGGAGGGAGAAGCCAGTTGATTGTGTATCACTTCATGCTGGGGCCGGACTGGAAGGAAGGGTGCCCGAGCTGTTCGTTTATTTCGGACCACATTGACGGCAGCATGGTGCACTTGGCGGCGCGGGACGTGCGGCTGGTGGTGGTCTCGCGCGCGCCGTTGGCGCAGATCGAGGCGTACAAAAAGCGGATGGGCTGGCGGTTTCCGTGGGTATCGTCGAACGGGAGCGAGTTCAACTACGACTATCAGGTGTCCATGACGAAGGAAGAGCTCGAGAAGGGCGAGGTCTACTACAACTATGCGACGCAGAAATTTCCGAGCGAGGAGCGGCCGGGCACGAGCGTGTTTTACAAGGATGCGGCGGGGAATGTTTTCCATACGTATTCGAGCTACGCGCGCGGGCTGGACATATTGATCGGCGCGTACAACTGGCTGGACATCACGCCAATGGGACGGAACGAAGAGGGCTTGAAACACGGGATGGCGTGGGTGCGGCACCACGACAAATATGACGCAGGGTACCAGGTGGACGCCAAGGCGGAGTACGTGCAGCCGGCCAAGACTAAGGGCGCGTAGAACCTGATTTGCATCAAGCCTTAACGAAAATTCAGGGGAGCAAAGAAAAAGGAGCCTGCTCGGGGGAGCCGGCTCCTTTTTTAGGGTTGGACTACTGAGGAGACGTGGCGGCGGCGACGGGCTGCACGTTCAGGGAAACGATCTTGGTGCCGATCACTTCACCAGAAACGATCAGTTCGACGCGACGGTTTTGCTGGCGGCCTTCGGCAGTATCGTTCGAAGCGATGGGCCGGGTCTTGCCGTAGCCCGTCGCGGTGGTCGAAGCTTCCGGGACGCCTTGCTGCGTTAGATAGGTGCGGACGCCTTCGGCGCGCTTCTCCGAGAGATCCTGATTGAAGGACTCGGTGCCAACGCTATCGGTGTTGCCTTCCACGGCCAGATTCAGCGATGGGTAGGCGAGCACGATGCCGGAGATTTTTGCGAGTTTCTCGCGGGCCAGCGGGCGAAGGGTGAACTTGCCGGAGTCGAAGAGCACGTCCGACATGTTGACGACGAGGCCGCGGGCGGTGTCGCGAGTTTCCAGGATCAGATTGAATTGCTGGAGGAGACGGGCGCGAAGTTCTTCGCGGTCTCGCACGGCGTCCTTAAGCTGAGCGTCGGATGAAACGGCGGCGGCGCGATTACGGTCGGAGTCGGCTTCGGCGGCATGCTGTCTTTGCCGAGCGTCGTCGCGATCTTTCTCTGCGTCGGCCTGCGCGCCAGCGGATTGCTGAGCGGCAGCCTGGGCGTCCAGATTGCGGCGGTCGGCTTCCTTGCGCTGGCGATTGGCGTCGGCGGTGCCGATTTCGGCGGTGATGCGGCGTTGTGTTTCGTCATTGGCACGAGCCTTTGCGGAGGCTTCACGGCCGGCTCCGGCGTTGCGCTCGGCCTCGGCGCGTTCTTCGTCAATGTGCTTCACGGCGATTTCACGAGCGTCTTCGGCGGTCTGCACCACTTCGCGGGACAAGGCAACCAGCGATTTCTTGTTTTCATGCTTGCCGGTGGCGAGGGCGTCCGCTTCGTTCATCTGGTTGACGGCTTTTTCGTAGCTGGGCGCAGCGTAACGTTCGGCGCCGGAGGATTTCGCGATGCGCAGGGCATTGCGGGCTTCAAAGAATTCGAGCGGCAATTTGGCGTTCAGGATGACCGGGTCGAACTTGTAGCCTGTGGGGATGTAGCCGCCGCGATCGATCAGTTCAAACTTGGCGTCCACGACTTCGGTGGCGCCGACGGTATCGGGACGAATGGAGTTCTCGAGGACGACGAGGTTGCTGGGGCGGCGCACGGCATAGTAGGGTTCCGCGGTAACGATCATCGCGAAGGCCTGAAGGTCGGTGGTCACGTCCAGCTTGCTGCGGTGATTCTCGCCAACTAGCACTTCGCCGATGTTGACGGGACGGCCTTCGGGCGAAATGGCCCACAGGACGTACGTCAGATATTCATTGCCGAAACTCGTGGGACGATCGAGTCCAGAGAATTCGGCTTCGACGGCCAGAGTGCCGCGCTTGCTTTCGACTTTGGCTTCGCCCGCTGCGGAGGGCATCAAGTCGGTGCCTTGAAAATCAATCTTGGTGGAACCACTGCGGTGTCTATAGCTCACCGCACGGGTCGTCCGGCTGACGACATTCGTTCGAAATGTGGGTGTAGGATTGCCGGAATCTGCCGGCGCTTGCGTCTGGGCCTGCGCTTGCGCCGATGCGGCGAGCGTCAATGCGACTGCCAAGGTGATGCTTGCTGTCTTGAACATGAGTCTCCTTCGAAAAGTTCCGAGAGACCAGTATCGGGTTTTATGAGCTTCAATACTGTGCCAAAGAGCACGTTTTGGAAGAAAGGAGGACGAAAAGCGGGTAATTCCACCATGGGAAGGTGGACCAATGCTTGTGGAGATGAGGCAAGGGCGGGAGTGCGGGGCGCGCTGTGCGGGGGGCTTGAGATCGCTAGCGGAGCTTACTGGTGGCAAAGGCTAAACCGGCCTGGGCTTGGGTGTCGTTGGGGAATTGGGCGAGGAGGCGGCGATAGGTTTGCTGGGCGTCGGCGTAATGGGCGGAGCGAAGTTGGGCTTGGCCGAGGGCGTGGAGGGGGAGTGCCGATTTGGTGTCGAGAGTGGCGGCCTGGCGGAATGGAGCGATGGCGGCGTCGTATTGCTTGAGGGACATGTAGGCGGAGCCGAGGCCGAGATAGGCGCGAGAATCGTTTGGATTTTGAGTGATCAGCTTCTGGAAGAAGGTGACGGCCTGATCGAATTCCCCGAGATTCAAGTAGGCGCCGCCGAGCTTCTGCTGATACGAGGTGTTCGTCGGATCGGCTGCGTAGGCTTTTTGCATGGCGGCTAAGGCTTCGGCGTAGCGGCTTCTTCCGAAATACAAAGAGGCGAGCATGGACTGCGCGGGAGCGAAATCGGGCTGGCGCGCGGTTAGCTTTTCCAATTGGGCCAGAGCTTCGTCGGTTTTTCCGGTTTTGACTAAGTCCTGGATGCTGGAGAGGTCGGTGACGCCAGCGCGGAGTTGTTTGGCGGCGAAGGCAGAGGCCGCGAGGACGATCACGGAAATAACTGTGACGAAGGAGAGGCGGGTGCGGCGCCCGGATTCGGAAGCTGCGGCGTTAGGAAGCAGAGCGCCGACGGCGAGGCCCATCACGAGGCCGCCGACGTGGGCGGCATTGCTGATGCCGGGGATGGCCGCGCCGAAAATCAGATTGTAGGCGATGAAGGTGCCGAGGCTGCCGAGCATGTTGCTGCTGGGGCGGAGGTGCGCGGGCGTTTTCTTCAAATACACGAAAGAAACGAGGACGCCGGCCAGGCCGAAGATGGCGCCGGACGCGCCTGCTCCGACGCCTTGCGGATGCCAATAGACGCTGGCGACGCTGCCGAAGATGCCGCTGACGAAATAGGCGAGGAGGTAGGAGAAGCGGCCGAGGAGATGTTCAGCCGCGCGACCGAGATTCCAGAGGCACCACATGTTCAGGCCGATGTGGATGATGCCGAAGTGGACGAACATGCTGGTGACGAGACGCCACCATTGACCGTTGAGCGTGAGCGGGCCGAAGTCCGCGCCGAAAGCGATAGCTTGCTGGGGCGTGGGGTTTAGTGCGGAAACCCCGCTGAGGACCATGACGATGAAGACCAGTGCGCTTGCGGCGATTAGGGCGATGGTGACGGGGAAGGCGGTCGGGGAGGGAGCGACGGGTTGCGGGGGTAAAGAGGCGCGAATGGCCTGGGCGCGCTGCTCATCGCAGGCGGGACAGTTGAGGGAATAGGGAGAGGCGGTGGAGTCACCGTCGAAGTCTTTGCCGCAGGTGACGCAACGCTGTAGGGGCATAGGTATAGAAATGGTAGCAGGTTTTTCTGACGCAGCCATAGAGGCAGTAGCATCAAGGGGTTCGCTGAAGAATTTTTACGCGCGGGCGCGGCTAATTTTTTAATTCCACGATGATCAGCTCGACGTCATTGTCTTCGATGTTCTCGACTTGGTGCCGCGAAGCCGTGCGCCAGGCGACGTCGCCGGCCTTGCGTCTTATTTCCTCTTTTTTCCCATTGGGCTCGCTTCTAGTCTCATGCGCGCTCGTCAGCCAGATGAGCACGCGGTCTTTGCGCTCGCGCGAAGGATGCTTTTCGCGTTTGCCAATCCTCACGCGGACGACTTTAACTCGGTCATTTTCGAATTCCACAGTTTCGCCGTCCTTCATCATCTGTATCCTCCTGGCGTCAAACTTGTACTTCGCATTCGAATTCGTCCTAAGTTACGGCCCGTAATACGTGAACCCATTGGCCCTTCCAACAAAAACACCAGATGTGGAACAGGTGATCGGCGGGAAGTGCGCGAGTGCGCCAAGCCCATCGCTGGGACGAGATGAGGAGTTATAGGCTTCGACGCCACTGCTCGCCCGGAATCCGCGCAAAGCGGGGATGGAGTCATCGACGATCCACACGACGGCGTCGTTCCAGTCCGGAAAACTTTGGACTGAAGGAGAACCGGGAGCGTCACCAAGATTGATCCCGCCGCCGGTCGCGCGCCAAATTTCATGCAAGCTGGCTCCTGAGCCGCGGACGACCACTTTGTAGGCGATCAGTCCTGGGATACCGCCGCCGATGACGAAAACGTGGTTTTCGTGCCGCCCGCTCCGGAAAAAGGCCGGCGCGCATTTACTCTCGCTGCCGAACACTTGCTGGCGCCACAGGGCTCCGCCCCAATGGCCCATCTCCAGGCGGTTCAGGAGGTAAACGTTACCATCCTTACCAGTTACCAAGACCATTTCCAGTTTATCAATCGGTGGCAGCACCATGGTACTTGATCCGCCGATGTCCTGATCATTCTGGTCGAGAACTTCGGCGTTGAGTGGCGTGTACCAATCCGCTACTTCGAATTCGCGGTGACGCGGGCGGAGCCGAACGATGGACTCCTCGAAATCCCCAATTTCTCCCGGACTGGCCAAGCACATGACATTCAGATTGTCATTTCCGCCGCCCTTCCAAGCGACATACAAGCGCTCGTGATGAGAGGCCAGCGCAGGGCTCAGCGGGCTGGCATCACTGAGGGTGACCTTGTCGAAACCAGAGATGATGTTCCCAGAAAGCAGCACTTGGGCGACATTCAGATTGTCGTTGCCATCGCCTTTCCAAGTGATGTAGATCTCCCCGTGCCGCGCGCAGAGTCCTGGAGCCTGCGGGCTTGTCTCCGGTGAAATGTACTTGTTCCCGAAGGTCGCTCCGTTGTCCGACGAATACATGACGTTGAGGTTGTCGTTGCCATCACCCTTCCAACTCAGATAGAGACGGCCATTTGCGGAAGCGAGCGATGGGCTCAAAGGGCTGGTGTCGCCCAGAGTGACTTTGTTCGCGAAGCCAGTGATGTTGCTGCCTGCGATTTGCACCTGGGCCACGTTCAAATTGTCATTCCCATCGCCTTTCCAGGTGATGTAGAGGTTGCCGTTGTGCGCACAGAGCCCGGGGGCTTCGGGGCTTGTCTCCGGAGAAGTGAACTTGTGCCCGAAGGTAGCTCCGTCGTCGGACGAATACATGACGTTAAGGTTATCGTTACCATCGCCCTTCCAGCCAATATATAAACGGCCGTTGAGGGAGGCCAGAGTGGGGCTCTTTGGACTGGTATCGCCCAGGGTAACTTTATTGGTGAACCCGGTAACATTGTGCCCGGCGACTTGGACCTGCGCGACGTTGAGATTATCGTTACCGTCCCCTTTCCATGCGATGAAGAGTTTTCCGTTGTGCGCGCACAAAGCGGGCGAACGCGGGCTCGTTTCTCCGGAGGTGAATTTGTTTCCAAGAGCATTGCCACCATCGAGGCTTTGCCAGTAGTTGTTGTCTGTTATCCCGTTCCCGGTCGCTACGTACAGAGTGTGATCGTCGGCAGCTGAAGGTCCGCCGGGACCCCACGCCCCTCCGCCGTCTACTGTTCGGGTCGTCGGGAAAAAGCTCTGAGTGGATGGATTGCCGGCCTCCCAACCAACGACCCAACCGTGATAATCACCTTCGTCATAGGCCAGAAAATCGGCAAAGGAGGCGTATACCCATTCGTGGACGAGATTCAAACCTCCGCGCTGATCCTGCAATACGCCGTTGAATGTAGGGCGACCAGCGCCGCCGCGATCGGCGAGCACCGTGGTGCTCAAGACCGCACCCGTATTTACGTCCAAGATGTTTACGTGATAGTCCGGCAACCCCATGACGTTGAGGTTGTCGTTGCCATCTCCCTTCCAGCCAATGAATAACTGCCCGCCGAGCGAGGCGAGCGACGGGCTCACCGGGCTGGTATCACTGAGAATGACCTTACTACCCACGCCGGTGATAGCGCCGCCCGAATGTCTGACGATGGCGACGTTCAGCTGGTCGTTGTTCTCGCCGATCCAAGTGATGTAGAGATTGCCGTTATGCGAGCAGAGTCCCGGAGCTTGCGGGCTGGTTTCCGGCGACGTGAATTTGTTGCTGAACGTCATCCCGTTGTCCGAAGAATACATCACGTTTAGGTTGTCATTGCCGTCTCCCTTCCAGGTGAGGTACAGGCGACCGCGCAGGGATACAAGCGACGGGCTCAGAGGGCTGGTATCGCCTAAAGTGACTTTATTTGCGAAGCCGGTGATGTTGCTCCCTGCGATCTGCACCTGGGCCACGTTCAAATTGTCATTCCCATCGCCTTTCCAGGTGATGTAGAGGTTGCCGTTGTGCGCACAGAGCCCGGGGGCTTCGGGGCTTGTCTCCGGAGAAGTGAACTTGTGCCCGAAGGTAGCTCCGTCGTCGGACGAATACATG
>Ga0307477_10000288_pt1 | contig 63306 bp, 58 predicted proteins | sample atmos_gasesECM2C_FD_203316 | JGI IMG/M metagenome (GOLD analysis project Ga0307477, IMG submission 203316) | Hardwood forest soil microbial communities from Morgan-Monroe State Forest, Indiana, United States - atmos_gasesECM2C_515 | ecosystem: Environmental > Terrestrial > Soil > Temperate...
CGCCGGCGCGTAGAAACCCATCGGTTGGGCATTGAGCAGCGCGCAGGCAAACGCCGCCGGATGGTGGCATTTGATCCAAGCCGAAATGTAGACGAGATGGGCGAAGCTCGCGGCATGGCTTTCGGGAAAGCCATAGCTGCCGAAGCCTTCGATCTGTCCGAAGCAGCGCTCGGCGAATTCGCGTTCATAGCCGCGCGCCGTCATTCCGGAGATCATCTTCTCTTTGAAGCGGTCGATAGTGCCGACGTTGCGAAATGTCGCCATCGCGCGGCGCAGGCCGTTTGCTTCATCGGGGGTGAATTTCGCCGCCACAATGGCAAGCCGCATCGCCTGTTCCTGAAACAGCGGCACGCCCTTGGTCTTGTTCAAAAGCCGGAAAAGCTCGTCCGCCGGACCATGTTCGGGCGATGGTGCAGGATACCCGATTTCCTCCACTCCGCTTCGTCGCCGCAAATAAGGATGCACCATATCGCCTTGGATCGGCCCGGGCCGCACGATTGCCACTTCGATGACGAGATCGTAGAACTCGCGTGGACGAAGCCTCGGCAGCATGTTCATTTGCGCGCGGCTTTCCACTTGGAACACGCCGATCGCATCGGCTTTGCAAAGCATGTCGTAAACGGCCGGGTCCTCGCGCGGAACGGTGGCAAGCGTCAACGGCTTTCCTTCATGAGCGGCGATCAGATCGAACGCTTTGCGGATGCAAGTGAGCATGCCAAGCGCCAGCACATCGACCTTCATGATCCCGAGCGCGTCGATGTCATCCTTGTCCCATTCGATGAAATAGCGGTCTTCCATCGCTGCCGGTCCGATGGGCACGATGGTGTCTAACCGGTCACGCGTCAGCACGAAGCCCCCCACGTGCTGCGAAAGATGCCGCGGAAATCCGAGCAGCTGATTGGCAAACGCGATGACACGCGCAACCAGATCGTTGCCGGCGTCCAAACCGCTCCGTCCCGAATCCTTCTCGTCATAGGATGAACCGCCGCTGCCCCACATCCCGCCCGTCAATGCGATGATGATATCCTCGGTCAGGCCGAAAACCTTTCCCACTTCGCGGATCGCGCTGCGCGGGCGATAGCAGATCACTGTCGCGGTCAGCGCCGCGCGATCGTGGCCATAGCGTTTGTAGATATCCTGGATCACTTCCTCGCGCCGCTCATGTTCGAAATCGACATCGATGTCGGGCGGCTCCTTCCGTTCGGCCGAGACGAAACGCTCGAATAGAAGGTCGACCTTGGTGGGATCGACGGATGTGATGCCGAGCGCGTAGCACACCGCGGAATTCGCGGCCGAACCCCGGCCCTGGCAGAGGATGTTTTTTTCGTTGGCGATGCGGACGATGTCGTGAACGGTGAGGAAATAAACGGCAAGTCCGAGCTCGGCGATGAGAGTAAGTTCTTTTTCCAGTGTCGCCCGCACATTGTCCGGAATGCCATCTGGATACCGTTTAGCCGCGCCGCTCCAGGTCAGATCGGCAAGATGCTCATCCGGCGTTTTGACCTCCGGCACCGGCTCGTCGGGATAATGATAGTTGAGCTGGTCCAAGGAAAATTCGATGCGCCGCGCGAAGCGGATGGTTTCCGTGATGGCTTCAGGTGTGTCACGGAATAGCCTCGCCATTTCTTCGGGCGGCTTGAGATGCCGTTCTGCATTCACTTCGAGACGCTTGCCGGCGTCATTCAGCGTGACATGCTCGCGGATGCAGGTGACGACATCCTGAAGCGCCCGGCGCTCTGGCGCGTGATAAAGCACATCGTTGGTAGCGACGAGGGGTGCGCGCGCAGCTCGCGCGATGTGCCGCAAAACGTCCAGCCGCTTTTTGTCGTCGCCACGATGCAGCATGGATGCGGCCAGCCACACGCGGCCCGGCGCGGCCGCGGACAGTTTCGCAACCAGGGCGCCGCACTCGCTTTGCCGCTTTTTGTTGAACGGCCGCGGCGGAATGACAATGAGCAAGAGCCCGTCCTGCCATTCCAGAAGATCGCCGAGGCAAAGGCTGCACGCGCCTTTTTTGGCACGCAGTTTGCCGGTAGTGATCAGGCGGCAGAGATTTCCGTAAGCTTTGCGGTCGATCGGATAGGCAAGGATATCGGCGGCAACATCGGTAAAGCTGAGGCGGGCGCCTACCAGCAGCCGTGGCAGCTTGGTGGCTGTCTGTTGTGTGATTTGCCGCAACGCATCATAGGCCCGCACCACGCCCGCGAGCGAATTGCAGTCGGCAATTCCGATGGCCTCGAAGCCGTAATGTGCCGCCGTTTCCACAAGCTCGTGAGGATGCGAAGCGCCGCGCAGGAACGAGAAATTCGTCATCACGGCGAGTTCGGCGTAAGCGGCAATCATGCGAAGCTTCCGTGCAGATACCAGTGCGGACGCCCCGCTTCACGCCCATAGAGGCCGTCGCGAAAAATCCAGAAGCGGCGGCCGGCTTCGTCCTCGATCCGAAAATAGTCTCGCGTCGGTATGGTGCCTTGCGTTCGCCACCATTCCATCGCGATGCGTTCGGGGCCCTCAGCCAAGACGACGGTGTGCAGTGCGCGGCGCCAGCGGAAGCGCAAAGGCGGCCCATCGGGCACTTCCGCAATCGCTTCGATCGGCTCCGGTTTGGAAAATAGGCGCAGCGGCCGGTGCGGCCCATCCTCCACCTCCTCGCGTTTCCAAACAATTTTGTAAGTCCATGAATCTTGCGCCGGAATGGCGGCCGCCTCGGCTTCGGGAATATGCGTGTCCTGCGGCAGAAAGCGCATAACGCGATGGCGTCCGAAGCGCGCCGAGAGGCGATCGGCGAGGAACCGGATTTCTTTCGCGTAATCCTTGGCATCGAAGCCGGGTGCCTGCGCGTGCAGCGGCTGTGTGCCGTTTGCGTTCAGCCGGATAAGATCGAAGCCGAAGCCGGGATCGAGCGGATCGGCCAGCGCATCGAGCTTTTCCTTGAAAAGCCGATCGACCATGGCCGGATCGCGCGTGGCTTCCCCGGTTTCCACGGCAATCTTCCGCATCTGTCCGTCGGCCCGGAAGAAACACGCTTCGTAGTGGCGCGCGCCTTCGTCGCGCCGTTCAAGAACCGAAGCCAGGCTTGCGGCGAGCGATTGGATCGTGGCCGCAATGATCGCCTCGGTGACCACCGGATCGGCAAAGCGCCGCTCGGCCATGAGATCGGGAATGGGCGTTCGCGGAGCAATCGGGCTTTCCGCCTTGCCAAGCGCGCAATCGAGGGTGAAAACAAACTCGCTGGCAAAACGCCCCCGCAATTCTCCGCGGCCGCGGCCTGCCACTTGCCCGATGGTTTTCAGCCCCGCGCGCTTGAGCGCATGGACGGTCGTTTGATCCACCCCCAAGGCCTCAACCGGCAGAGGCGCAACGGCTTTGACTTCCTCGCCGGGCAGCGCAATGGCACCATCGGCAAAACGGGTGAGTGCGCGAGCCGCGGTCGAAGTCCCTGCCAGCGCGAGCCGGATCGTGAAGCCTTGGCGCGAGATTGCGTTCTGCACATTCTCCAGCATGGCGCGTTCGCCGCCGAACAGATGCGAAGCGCCGGTGATATCCAGATATAGGCCGTTTGGCGCGTCCAGCGCGACCAGCGGCGTGTAGCGTTCGCACCACGCGGCGATCTCTTCCAGCAGCTTCAAATCCAAACCCGGATTGGCTTGTTCGACCGTGAGCTCCGGAATGCGCGCCCGCGAATCGGCTAGCGCCATGCCCGCCATAAGGCCGAGCCTGGCCGCGTTTGCATCCACCGCCGTCAGCCTCAGCGCGTTCTCGACTTTCGCGGCAATGACGAGCGGGCGCCTATCCAGCCTGCCGGACGCCCTCTCTCTGCGCTGCAAGCGATCCGTAGAGAGGCGCGGCAGCCAGAGCGCGAGGATGCGTCTTCTCGCGGAAGATTCCACCATCACAATCCCATTCCATTACCCAGTGACCCGTTGCGCCGTTGCGATTGCGCACAAGCGCGGCATCGAAATCTTGTTCTTCCTTCCCCCCTTGTGGGAGTTTTGTTCTTCCTTCCCCCCTTGTGGGGGAAGGTGGATCGCCGGAGCGAAGCGGAGGCGAGCTGGAAGGGGGATACTCGCGCGAGCTTCCTGCCGCGCGAACCAGCCATCGCGTTTGTGCTGCGCTTGGCGCCGGTGCTGCGCAAATGCGCAAAGCAAATATCGTGACATTATGTTTGGCAGCGGCGAGCATCAGCCTGCGGCTCGCGTTAAGATCGAAGCTCTTCGGCTCGCCCCAGGGTTCGATGATCACCGCGCCCAGCCCCTCGCAGGCGAGAGCTTCCGCTCCTGCCTTCAAGACTGCTGCGGCATCGGCTGCTTTCACGAGAAGCAAGCGGGAGGGATCGAAGCCAAAGGCAAGCAATCCGGTTGGCGAAATTTCGCCGGCCTCAACTGCGGAGAAATCCTGCCGCACCCAAAGCAGCCATTTGCCTTTCTCGATCACCCGCATTGCCAAGGCGAGAACGAAACCTGTGGCGGCGGATTCGTCTCCGGCCTGCGCGGCATAAACTTCGTGCAGTGCGCCGCATTTGAGGCCGCCTTTGAGACAGCCATCCGCCGCCTCATGCCCCAACGCCTGAAAACTCCTCTCCCCAACGGGGGTCGAGGGGCGATAAGCGACAGCAAAGCTGTCGCAGCCCCGAGCGGCGGCGCGCTGCGCGCGGAACGCGTGCCATTGGCGCGCCGGGTGAGGTTTTTTTCCCCCCGCTTGCAGCTCTTTGTTCATGTTATGTTCTAATTCCTCGTCTAAGGGGAGTCAAGCAAGTAAGCCGGTATCTTCAAACGGCGAAGGCTGCGTAAGCGCGAATTACCGGGCGAAGGCAAAAGACTGGGTGACGGCATCCAGCATGCTCGTGATCTTCGCCTCGTCGAATGGCTGCACCGTTCCCGGCGCATACGCACCGATGTCGTGATAGAACAAAAACTCGACCAGCTCGTAGCAAGCCCCCGCGTGAACCGCGCGATAAATCGTCGATTCACCCAAACTGCCCGCAGCGCCATCGAAAAGTTTGAGGCGGGTAAACTGCGCGCCGCCGATCATGGCAGTACCGTTGGGTTTTTCGCCCGATGAGGGCGCCGCTGCCGCGCATGCGCTCACAACGGCCGGATTGGTACTCACGCCGATAAAGACCGCGGCCTCTTGAAGATTCGTGCTCGGCTCGAACATCGCCGCTGGCGACATCAACGTGAAGGATACATCGAATGTGGTGACCATAGAGGGGCTGACATCCCGCTTATCGACTATGGCCATTTGCGGATAATGCAGCGTGAAACCGAATTGCGGATCGACATAGGCGGAAGTTTGTGCATCGGCCGCGAACGCGCTAACCGGAATGAACGCAGCGAACAGAAAAATGTTCAAGCGCATCGGTTTTTCCCACATCACTTTGCCGGCGATACGACAGAGATCGGCACATAGCCGATGCCCTGACCGTTCTTTCCGACAAGCAGCCAGTCATATCCTTTGGGCTTAGCGAGCACGTCCACCGGCTGACCGGCGTTCAAATGGACGCCCATAACCTTGCCGGCCCAAATGAACGGGCTGATGTAAATGTCGGTGGGTTTCGCTGCGACATATTTGGCGGCTACCGCTTCATAACCCTCGGGCGCAGGAACCACGTCATCGGCCAAGCGAACGTTCACGCTTGGCTGAGAGAAGGCGCGGTCCCCGCTAAAGAGCGCTGCGGCACTCACGGCCAAGATGAAAACACGAGAGACCGAATTCCGGCGTTTGGCGCTCATTATTTACCTGCTTCCATGTTACTTTGCCGATTGCCCGATTGAGATTATTCCTGGTCTCTCAGAGCTGAGCAACTGCGATGTTGCCGTGCAATGCCGGCCGGAGTTCAAAGAAGGAGAATTCTCGTGCACCTCGTCATACCGCTTGCCGTTGCGGCACTTCTTCTTGCCTCACCTGCGCTGGCGGCCGCCGGCACCGCCGCGTCACCTCCACAAGTCTGCCTGAACGTGAATGACATCCAGCGCACCGAAGTCGTGGACGACAGGACCATCCTCTTCCACATGTACGGCGGCAAAGTGTGGCGCAACACGTTAAAGACGGTTTGCCCGATGCTGAAAGTCAGTCCTTATACCGAAAAACTGATCGGCGATCTGGTCTGTTCCAATCAGCAATTCATCCATCTTACGCTGACGGGGAACGATTGCGTGTTGGGCGATTTCACGCCGCTCGCGCCAAAGCCTTGAGAGCGCGATCTGCCTTTGCCATTGCCGACGAAATCGGCCAGACTCGCCTGAAATAAACCCAAGGCTCCTTAGAGCAGGACGAAATCGATGACCAAACGCCTTGCACCGTGGCGATTGTTTTTGGGAAGCATTGGAGCCGCATCTGTTCTATGCAGCGGCGCGGTTTGGCAGGAATTGCGCGCTCAGCCCGCCGGGAACAGCGCCATACCCGATTTCTCGCCGGTCTGGGCTTTGATGAACGGCACCGCCTATTTCAGAGTGCCGGGCGATGCCGGTCCGGGTCCGATCATGCAGCGCGGCAAAGACTACAAGCATGACGACGTGCCCCGCGTCGCCGAAACCAACAACCCGATCCTCAAGCCCTGGGCGAAAAAGCTCATGGACATCAACAATCAACGCGTCCTCGCCGGCGACATTCCGTTTTATCCCACGTCGCGGTGCTGGCCCGGCGGCGTTCCTGGTCTGGTGAGCCGGTATTTTTCATCCAGACTCCGAAAGAGGTCTGGATTTTCTACCAGCGCGACTCGCAGATACGGCGCGTTTACATGAATGTGCCGCACAGCAAAAACCCCGCCTATTCCGTATACGGTGAATCGGTCGGTCATTACGAAAACGGCGACACTCTGGTCGTCGATACGGTCGGGTTGGATGACAGCGTACCCATCGACCGCTACCGGACGCCTCACACCAAGCAATTGCATGTGGTGGAGCGCTACCGGCTGAACAATGGCGGCAAGAATATCGAGATCGCGTTCACCGTCGAAGATCCCGGCGCCTTTACCATGCCGTGGAAGGGCAAAGTCGATTTCGAGCGCGGGCATGGCGACCGCTCGGGCGGGCCTTGGGTGGAATCCATCTGCGCCGACAATCCGCGCGATTATTTTGCCGACGACATCGCCAGCGCCGTTCCGATCCCGCATGCAGACCGGCCGGATTTTTGACGCTGCTCCGCCCATCAAGGAATGATTTTCATGAAAACTCGCCTCACATCCCGCGGATTGTTTTTCGCAAGTCTCGGCGCGGTGTTTCTCATCGGCGCAAGTTCTCCGGCCTTGCGCGCGCAAACGGCCGCTCAGCCCGGCGCAATTCCCGACTTCTCGCCGATTTGGGTTTTGATGAACGGCACGGCCTATTTCAAAGTGCCCGGCGATACCGGTCCCGGACCGATCGTCGATATGCCGGGCCACGAATACATCGCCGATTATACCAACCGGGTGGCCGACACCAAAAACCCGATCCTGAAGCCCTGGGCAAAAAAGCTGATGGACATCAACAATCAACGGGTGCTTGCAGGCAACATTCCCTTCTATCCGACGTCCCGCTGCTGGCCGGGCGGTGTTCCGGGTCTTCTGCTTTACCCGGGAGAGCCGGTGTTTTTCATCCAGACCCCGAAAGAGGTCTGGATCATGTATCAGCGCGATTCCCAGATACGGCGGATTTACTTGAATGTGCCGCACAGCAGGAATCCCGGTTATTCGATATACGGCGAATCGGTCGGCCATTATGAGAATGGCGATACGCTGGTGGTCGATACGGTCGGATTGGACGACAGTGGTCCGGTCGACCGCTTCCGGACGCCCCACACCAAACAATTGCACGTTGTAGAGCGCTACCGTCTGAACAATGGCGGGAAAAACATCGAGATCACATTCACCGTTGAAGATCCCGGCGCCTTCACCATGCCGTGGAAAGGCAAAGTGGATTTCGAGCGCGGGCGCGGCGCCCGTTCGGGCGGACCTTGGGTCGAATCCATCTGCGCCGACGGTCCACGCGATTATTTTTCCGACAACAAGCCCGGCGCTGTTCCGATACCGGAAGCGGACAGATCGGATTTCTGAAGCCGGCAATATATTTTGTTGTCATTTGCGTTTGAGCATGCTTGTCTGAAAAATAAGAAGGTCGCGCTCGACCGCGACCGTTTCGGGGGACAGGGGAATGAATACCGGCAAATTGCGCTTGCCTGCGCACGGCACAACTGTGGCTGCGCTGCTCGGCACGGCGTCTTTTTTCGCATTGGCCGCAAGCGCGGCTCAAGCGCAAGTTCAGGCGGCATTGACGCCCCCGGAGCAGGTGCTTGTCACGGGATCGCTGATTCGCGGCGAAGCCGCTGTTGGTGTGCCGGTAACCAACTTCGGGACCCAGGATGTCCTTGAAACCGGCCAGCTCAAACTCGCCGATTCTCTCAAATCGGTTCCCGCTTTGCAGATCTTCGCGGAAGAGTCACCGACTTTCGGCGGCGGTACCTTAAGCTTTGAACTGAACGTCCAAATCCATGGCTTGGGCACCGGTTCCGGCACGGAAACGCTGTTCCTGATCAATGGTCTCCGCTGGCCGCCTCAGAACTATAAAAATGACACGGTCAATCCGTCGATCATTCCGCAAATTGCCACCGATCATGTCGACGTGCTCACGGCAGGCGCCTCGGCGGTCTACGGTTCCGACGCAACCGCGGGCGTGATCAATATCATCCTCAAGCGCGGCTTTGACGGCGCCATCAGCCAGCTCAGCATCGGCAGCTCGCCGGGTACGGGCTATCTTACGGGGCAAGTCGCGCAATTGTACGGCAAGTCCTGGGACACCGGCAATTTTACGGTCAGCTACTCATTCAACGACAGTTCGAATCTGACGGCCTCGGCACGGCCTTATTACACGCTTAATTTCACGCCCGAAGGGCTGATGGACTACACGCCCATCGGATCGAACATGCCGGGCATTATCACCACCGGCAAAGCGCAAACGATCGCAAACGCACCGGCGGGTGAAACTGCCGCCAACGGATCAAGGTTTTGTGCCAATTGCTATTCGATTCCGGCCGGCACCGGTTGGAATTATGGGGATACGCCGGCGCATACCAATCCGACAGCCCCGGGCAGCGCGCCGACCGTCTCGTGGGCGACCGTACTTGCCAACCCGGGCGTGAAGAATGAAGTCGATCCGTGGTGGTACGCCGACGCCCGGCCGCAACTCCAGACCAGCGCCGCCACGGGAGTCTTCGACCAGAGGCTGACCAACGATTTCTATTTCGTGGGCCCCGTGTCGCTGTTTGGCGATGCCTTTTACGCCAATGAGCGCGGCAGGCAAATTTACCCGGCGTTCAATGGTGAGGCCCGGCAAGAACTCGAATCCAACGTTGTGGTCCCGACCAGCAATCCCTATTACCCAAGCGGCGCGCCTTCAGGCATAGAAGTCGATTACAGTCTCGCGAAGGAAATGCTGGCGATCGTCACCGGCGGCGAAGTCGCCGGCCATTACGATTTCGGCTTTAATCTCGACCGGCTCCCCTACGATTGGCACGGCAAGCTCACTTACTCCTTCAGCGACGACCAGAACTACGGTTACGTAAACAATGCGATCAACAAGAACAATCTGAGCGCCGCCTTAGGCAACACCATCACGGACCCGACCGGAGTGACGGCGCCGTACACCAAGCCGGCAAATATCCCCTATTTCAATATTTTCTGCGATCCGAGAGCGTTCCAATGCAACTCGCCGGCCACGCTGAATTACATCGCGGGCTATTACTACCAGCATGAAGAATGGTTGATTCAGGAAAACCAGGCCAATTTCGACGGCCCGTTGTTCGACCTTCCGGGCGGCACGGTGCGGGCATCCATCGACGCGCAAACTCTCTCCGAGCATTACCACTACAGCGGTTTGCAGAACGACAATACCGACAGCACGAGCGTCATCACCAAAACCGACGATTTTGAATTCCAGAGCAGCTACGCCTTCTTCGGCCAGCTGGACATCCCGCTTGTCGGCGGAAACTTTACCTTTCCGCTTGTGCAATCCCTTATTGTCGAGCTCGGCTACCGTTACGACAAATACAATAATCTGCCCAACCCGGTTTATACGCCCAAGATCGCCGGCAATTGGACGGTTGGCGATGGTTTCACCGTCCGCGGCGCCTGGGGCAAGTCCTTCCGGGTGCCGTCTTTCGCCGAGGGCTCGCCGGACCAGTCGACGATATCGGGCGTAAACCCGCTGGGTTTGGCGGCGGCGAGTGATGTCGCCATTCTCGGATGCACCTCGGTCAGAGGTTCTCCGTCCGGAGTCGCAATACCTGGTTCATTGACCGCCGCGCTGAACCCCACCTGTTCGATCAATCCAGCGCTTCGGCAACCGGGAGGCCTCGACGTCAGCGGCGGCGGCAACGGCGCTGCAACGATCCTTAGAAATGGTCAGGTCCTCGGCCCGCAGACTCTGAAACAGTGGAGCACCGGCATTAATTTTGCGCCGACCGAGCCGATCTTCGGCGTGAACCTTTCCGGCCTGAATATCGACATCTCGTGGTTCAATCTCGAGTTCTTCGGTCTTATTGCCGGCAACAACTCAGGGCAGGGGCCGGATGATCCGCTCTCTCGCTCGAAATATACGGTGATACCGAACCCGAACGCTCCAATCACGGATCCGTCCAACGCCGCGTTCTATGCGCTGGTTCAAACTCTCGCCGTCTATCCCAGCCGGAGTGGAAATTTCAACCCGACTGCGATCACGAACATCAAGTTCATTTCCGATAGTGCGCTCACCAATATCGGAAAGAGAATTTTCTCAGGGATCGATTTCAACGGCCGCTATGATTACGATTTGGGCGAGTGGGGCTCGGTCAATATCGGTGCGGTGGGCTATTACAACGCCAACGACAAGACCCAATCCAGTGCCGCGGCGCCTGACGTTAGCGCCTATAAAGGGCAGAACTCCGGCAATCGGCTGCAACGCGTCCGCTATCGTCTGGGCTGGCAGAACGAAGTTTGGAGCGTCACGGGATTCGCCAATTACACCGGTCACGGCGCCATCAACACCAATGGCAATGCTCTGATACCGCCTTGTTTCTATGCACCGGGCTATGGGCCTGGTTCGTGTTATGCCGGTTCGCCCTATTATGGACCCACCGCCGTGTATGGGAATTTTACACCGGCTCAGGTCTATTTCGATCTGTCGCTCGGGTACCGGACTGGCGATCGGCCGGCCAATGCGTATCTGCGCGATATCGGCATTCAGCTGACCATCAACGATCTCCTCGACCGGCCGCCGCCGTTCCAGGTTGGCGCGCGCGGCAGCGGCTCCATTCGCGCCTTCGACAACGGCTTCTCCGACTTGCAACGGCTGATCACCCTAACGGTGACCAAGCAATGGTAGCGCGCTGATAGGTTGGTGAAGAGGTCAAGTCCAAGCCTATTAAGAAACCGCCAGTGTCTGGCTCGACCCTGGCCTTAATGAAAAGCCGTCCGAACGGGAACAGGCGCGCCGCTCAACCATTAAGTCTCTGAAGACTTGCGCGCTAGGCGCGCCGATGAACATCGGGAGACGGTTTATGAGACGAACAGCAGTCCTGTTAGCAGTCCCGTTTCTTTTCACCGCGGCGATACCGGCTCTCGCGGCATGGGATCGTGTTGGTTCGCTCGACGTCGCGGCGGGGAAAACCGAAGAATTCAATATGCAAGATTTCAAGGGCAACGTCATTGGCTTGACGGCCCGCGAATCCGACGTGATGTGCGACCGGGTGACGGCCGTCTTCGCTGATGGAGACATGAGGCCGCTCTTCAAGGGCAAACTGCCGAAAGGCTTAAGCATCCGCGTCGATCTTCCTCCGGGCGTTGTCCAGAGCGTGACGTTCCATTGCCGCGCTATCCGCCATATGCACGCGACGGTTGATCTCGCAGCCGACAGCGGCACCGAGGGCAGCGCGCGCGGTTAGTAAACGCAGAGCATCTACAGGCCACGCGAAGCACCAGCATCGCTAACTTAATTTTGCCGTGACCGCTGGGACCTCACGTTAAGAACTGCGCCAGTAGCCAATTGCAGTTGTCGGCCCTGCACGATATCGCGGTACAGGACATCGGTTGGGTCCATGCCGCGTCCGTACGTTTCCGTAGATCGAGAAAATTGATCGGCGCAAATTGGCTCAATGGCCAGGGCGATTGTGGCTACTTCGGATTTGCCGTCATCAAGCCGCTCCGCGGCCTTGTTGAGACAATTCGTATAATCGCTCGCCGCCGCATCGATTTCCGCTTGGGATGCGGGTCGCGTAGGGTTTGCGCATGCCACGAGGCAAACGAACAATGGCATGCTCAGACACGCAATTGTCTTCATGTCCCACTCACTGCTCCGCGCTTCCTCAACGAAGCCCCGCCACTGGATGGATCCACCTTCAAATTAGGGTACTGCCCGAATTTGGATAACTGATATTCCAAAAACCAAAACCGCCGCGATAATGAGAATGAGTATCGCGCAGCAACTTACCGCCCACTTATAACGAACGGGGTCGTCCCTTAACGTAATGCGGCGGGCAGCTCCCACTTTGCCGGGAAGAACAAATTCCTGATCCCGAATGCCCCTATAGAACTGCCACGCCACAATCATCTCAAGGGCGACGCCGATCAGGATAAAAAGTACCAAACTCATCCAAGCAACTTACTGGGCTGTGCTAAGCGCAGCAACGTCGTTCATGTTCAACGCGCGATCACGCTGCAGAAGCCATCGCTGGAGTCACGTGGAGGGACTTGTAAAAGCCTGACGTGCCGGGTCTATAGCCGATTGGTGAGCTGGCGCAATTTGGGAGAGTGAGGCTACGGGGGTGCTATCGGAATGAAAACGCTAGAGAACGAATTATGATTCCTCCGGTGGCAAATGCGTTCGGCTTGCAGTTCTGATGTGGCTTAAGTAGTTGATCTGGTTAGACGGACAGGTGGCTGAGCGGTTGAAAGCGCCAAGCTTTTCTCATGAGCGAAGCGAGTTAGAAAAGCTGGCGTCCCCGCGAAAGCGGGGACCCAGTATGGTTGGACAGGTGGCTGAGTGGTTGAAAGCACCGCACTCGAAATGCGGCGTACGGGTAACCGTACCGGGGGTTCGAATCCCCCCCTGTCCGCCAACTGCACCGTGCTATAAATTCTCTGCGGCGCTTTTGCCTATTAAAAACCGCCGTGTCCGCGCGATTTTTCACCAAAGCTATTGACCAAGTGAACTACGCCGAAGCCCGAATTCGTCTCTCTCTCTCTCTCTCTCTCTCTCTCTGGCCTATTCTCCAAGGCTCCGGACTACCGGAAGACGGAAGATCAGTCGGACGAACTGGCTGACCCGCCGGCGAGCTCAGACTGAGCGCACTTCCTTGAAGAGCTCGCTGGTCTGCAACGCGGCGCTGCGTCGGTCGCCCATGTCGACCAAGCGATCCAGGATGCGCAACATCCTTTGTGCCAGTCCCTGGTCCAGCGGCCGCGCGCGTTCGGCGAATTCGTAGATCAACGCAGCCAGCCGACCTGGCAGGGTCGTTCCGCGCCACCCTAGAGGCGTCCCGATATCCTTGGCCAGGACCGTCTCGCACTGCTCGACGAAGGCCTGCATGGGATAGTGCTCGACACTGCGCTCGCACAGCGTCAGAAAGGCAGACATGACGTTCGGGACTTGGCCGACAGACTTAACGAACTTGTCGATGAGGGGCAGGATCAGACCCACGTCCTTCCAGTCGCCATTGGCGAACCGTGCTGCGCCAGAGGCTTTGTCTACCTGAACGAACAGAAACACCCGGACGGCATCCGGCATGTCGAATCCATGGATGCGGCCATCGTTCCAAGACGCCCGTTGCCAGTCCGCCATAGCCAAGACGCGATCGAGACAGAGCTCCACCAGTGGCACGGCCTGCGGCGCGACCGCTACGGGGTCGTAAATGCCTGCGCGCGCGACAATGTCAGTGAACGGGCGGATTAGCGACAGGGCGCCGTCATCGTTCAAGCCAAACGCCGGACCGAGAAACGCGGTGGCTGTGTCCTTGACCGGCACGTGCAGCGCCACTTTGGCAAGGAATCGGAACAGTTCGTCGCGCCATTCCAATACTTCGGTGCTGCGATCGTCGCGCGACTGCTCGTCCTCATCCAGCCAAGGCGGATTGATGCGCTCGGCAGTCCATCTCACGAGTTCGCCGCATAGACTAAAGAACACTGGCGCCCGCAACGGATCGGCCATCACGAGATCGACCGGCACATACCTGATGATCCGCGGTAGAAAATCCCAACGCAGAAACTCGTTGGATTGGCGCCACCCGCGGTTGCCACGCCGCTGCGGTTTGTCTTCGCCCAACTCCGCCTTCGTCCACGCAGGCGGTATCGTAACGGTCGTGAATGTCGGTTCGGCTGCGAGAGCCTCCGCGATGGCGGCAGCGACGGCCTTCTGCGCGCGCGCGGCGTTCGCGGCCTGATCGTAGCCGTATGGTGAGCGCGGCCCCGCACCCCAGCTGCCAATGGACAACGCGAATCCGAGATTTATAGCGGCCCACCCGAACTGCGGATCGGCATTCCAGCAGCCTATCGCGCCAGCGAGAGCCGTCCCCGCCACCTGTTCATAGTGATGCGCTGCCAGCGCCAGCAAGGCTTCCTTGGCGGCGCGGACATCGCCGCCACGCTTGATCTCGGCGGCAAAGGCTTGGACCGCAAATAGACAAGGATGGAAGGCCAGTATTGAGCCCGAGAAGGAGTGATCGCCGGCACCGATATGCTTTGAGGCACGCGCAACTGCACCGCGCGCCCAGGTGTAAGTATCGGTTTCGCGCTGGTCTCCAAATGTCAGCACGACCGCGGCAACACCGGCAACCGCGTTGCGCCGCAGGTCTTCATTGCCAAAATCCTGAGTGCCCTCCGCAAACAGGTCCGTTGCGTCCAACGCCTGTGCCCTGACCACCGCGTCCGCGATGGTCAGGCGCGCATCGATCATGCCGGTTTCAAACGTCTTGGTGGCCCACATCGTGAGATCGGAACGGTCCGCCATCGCGCGCTGACGTTCGACGACTTCCACGACATCGGGATCGTTGGCTTGCGGACTCTCATGTTTGACGTAGGTGATCTGGTCGTGGTCGCGTGCACGATAGACCCTGTAGGTATCGGGATTTGCAACTTGCGCCCAAATCTCGGCGGTGCGCCGCAACTCAGCAACAAATTCCACGCGGTTCCGCTGTTCTTCGAGATCAAACGGCAGCTGATTGGGAAAATCAGCGATCGCGGCACGGGCCGCTTCGCGCAACGCCTCATCGCCAGATAGGACATAGAGAATCGCCGCCGAACGAACTTCGTCACGACGGCATGGGCGGCTGTTTCCAGTCTTCACAGCGTCGTAGTGACTGTCCATCTCGCTGGCCGAGAAAGCTATCAGGTTCGCTTGCATCGTGGTGTCCTGGACCTGGCGGTGAATGTCGTAGCGCCACAGCCGCTGCGAGGTCACGAGGGGCAGAATACCCGGCGTCACTTCTCGCGCACTCAACGCCAACGCGATCGCGATGCCGAGTACGGCGCAGCTGTCCTGGCCCTCGACTACAGCGCGAATGACCGCGTCGATGGGCTGGCCGCGTTCGAGCTCTGCGAACGCCCACTGCTCCAGCGCCATCAACGCGCAATCGACCGGCGCCGGAGCCAGCAGACCGCGGTACCAGCCATAGACGTTTTGGTTGCCCCAGAACGTCTGCTGGCCCCACGGAAAATTCAACACGATGGGGACAGGCGTTCCTTCACGTTCCGGATCGAGCGTGTGCAGCTCGCGCCAGGCGGCCACGGCGTGATTGACAATATTACGTGCGAGTGCGCGCGCCTGGTCCGGCACTATCGCAAACAGAGATGCGAAGGGTTCGCGCGTCGACCCTGGCGGATGAAATGGACGCGGATTGACCCGGATCGCAAGGTGCGACCAGTCATGATAGTCGATACCGCGATAACTCCAACTCCCCTGATCTCGCTTGCGTGCCGCTTCTACGGACGGAAGGTCATCAAGCGTTTCCCCCAGCGTGATCGACACGAGTTGCTCGCCGTGTTTGCCGACAAGAACCGGCGCAAAGCCGACGATCTGCTCGAAGGCGACACTACGCAGACGTTTGCGCGCGTCCATGCGGTCGAGGTAGGTCTTCACGCGCGCGGAATAAGCGCGCCCCGCGCGCAGCAGCAGCGCACGCAACCGCTTTTCGAGCTCGCGCAGCGAATCCGAACTTCCCGGCCATGGACCGTGCTCATATTGAAACGGGTCGGGATACAACCGGTCTTCCAGATCGCACAGCCATCCTTCAACCCGCGTCAGGATCAGATCGGACACACGGTTAGGCTGGTCGACGAAGAGATTCTGCCAAACCTCGAAGGCCGACACGATGTCGGGGATTGCGGCGTGTGGAAGCCGTGAATTTAGCGCCAGCACCCAGTCCAGAAAGCGCAGCCACAGCGCGAGGTCCGACGGCCAGGCGATGATATCGGCAATCCGGATTAGCTCGCGGGTCGATCCTTTCACACAAAGCGAACCATCCAGGACTCGCGGATTGGCTCTGGTCTTCTCCGCCTGAAACCACATCGCGACGTGCGTGAGCCGCCGTGCCCCATCCGCCAACACCGCCGCCGAAAAGGTATCTGCGAACTCACTGATGGTCGGCAGGTTGAAGGGCCCCAGCAGCCAGGCACGCGACCATTGCGGCCGAAGGTCGGAGGTTTCGAGCGTGCGCAGGTGCCCAACCCAATCCTCTGCCGCGAGAAGCACCGACTGCGACAGCAATTCCACAACCCGTCCCAAGACCGGTGGTTCACCGACCGCACGCAGGGTTGCGGACCAGTCCGTGCCAGCCTCGATCAGCAGATGCAGGAACGCCCATTCAAAGTAGATGTCATGGGTCAAAGCCACGGTATGGCCCGCCCGTACATCTCGGATGATGCCATCGGCGCGTAGCTCAGCGATGGATGTCGGATCGATGTCCAGGATCGCGATGCGGCGGCCCATGGTCGATGCGCCGGAGCGTGCGAGCGCCAGCAGGGCATGCTGGCGATGTCCCGCTCGCGCGGCCGGCGCGTTGTATCCGCCGCGCTGCCACCAGACATCGATGAGGTCGATTTCGGAGCGGATCGATTGCGCGCCGGGCAAGCTGGAGAGAGCCGACAGGAAGAAGGGCCGGCGCGCTAATTCCTGGAGTTTCGCGTCACCGAATAAGAGGACCCCCAGAGCGGGCCGCTGGATCGCGATTTCTCCCGCTTCGTCGTCATCAAAGGACTGGACTTCGACAATCGATGCGCCAGCGCGCGTCCACGCTGGAGAGAGCCATGTCCGCAACGGTTCGATGCCATTGTCGCGGACTGAGGCCACCACGTGCCACTGGCCGAGATCGGAATCGCTGGCGAATGCGTTCAGAAGATCGTTTACGATGCCGCGGTTCGCGATCTCGATGCGGTCAAGGCCGTCTATGAACAAGATTGGTGTTCCGATCGCGGCGATCTCCTGTAGCAACGGCTTGAGGCGTGGATCGACGCCGAGCCCAGCGGAGTAGGCCGCCCAGGTCGAACCATCCAAACGGTCGGCCTTCAGAACTATGACCGGTCCATGCGCGGCATAGGTTTCGGCGAAGGCGCGCAATGCCGCGGATTTGCCGGTTCCCGGCAACCCGGTCACCTGCACATAACGGTGGGTCGCGCTCGCGGCTGCGATCGCCGCCGAAGTCGTTGGACGTGACAGATTCAAGCCGTCGATGGTGTTATCGATTTCCGCAAGCGCGCGGGTTGCGCTTTCTTGAACGATCGCCAGATCGGCCTGCAGCGAACGGACGCCGGCGAACCGGAACGCGCCGTGCAGGCGGTTCAACAGCGTCGCACGATCGAAGTTCGCGCCGCGCCCGGCGGCCTCGCGCGCCACGCGTTGCAGGCGTTGCCATAGATCTTCTGCGCGCGACTTGTCACTATCCGCGAGAACGGCGCGCAGGACCGGCACCTGCGTCGGCGGCGTGGTCGCTCCGTCGTGCAGAAAATCGAACGTAACCAGGACGAAATGCCGGAAGAACCTATGCAGGGCATCATCGCCCAAGGCCGGATCGATCTCGGTGAGGATGGCTCGCACCGTGTCGCGGATCGCGCGATGGGTCTCGTTGGCGATGCCTGCGCTGAAGCTCTGCAGAAAACTGGCGGCCATGGCATGGCTGCGCGCCCACTCGCAGACGCTTTCCAGGGCGCGTTTGGATTCCGACGCGACCTGACCGGTCACGGCGCCGACGCGATCCAGGTCCGCATGAAAGGTCGATGCCATGATGGTTCGCCACGCCTGTATCACGACACTGCGGAAGTCGTGGTTGGACGCGGCTGCGCTGATGGTCAGCGCCCGTTTGATTTGGAGGTCCAAGGTTGCCACCGAGCTGTCAGTAGCCTTAGCGGTGACCACAAGGTCATCCAGTGGCCGGCCGACCGGCGCCTGCTGTACCGCGACGCCGACCACCGCTCGGTCCGGCAAGCCGGCCGCCACTTCCTCGGCCAGGAGCGCCGCCAGATAGACGGTGACGCAGGCATCCTCGAAGGTGAAGCCTGCTCCGCCGGTCAGCTCCGGGCTTGCTAGGGTCTCGGCAACGCTCAACATGATCCTCCCCACGGGAAGTAGGGCCACCTGCTTAAAGCCCAAAATAGGCGTTTCCGGGTTCCACTGCCAGCTTTGTTCCTAGTACGTTCCTTACGGTCCACGGCTTTTTCTCTGTTGAGGCTAAGACGTCTGGCCGCCTTGAGAGAAATGAGTTATATTTGAAAGCCGTTTTGTGCCCCACAAGGGCACGTTTTGAACTTTGGATATAACTACGGTTATACTGCAAGTGCGATTTGTGCCCTCTGGAGACACAAAATGGAGTTTCAGTATAACTCAACTTTGAAGACAATGGGTAGCCGTGCGGCGCAGCTCATTACCGAGCTCAACGAACGCCGCCAATCGACCTTTACCCTGGCCGATGTCGAAAGCATTACCGGCCTGCCGCAGGCTGCCGCCCGCAGCCTGGTCTCCAAGGCGCGCCGGCGCGGATTGGTTACCCTGCTCAAGCCCGGCCTTTACAGCCTGGTGCCGTTCGAACTCGGCCATGCCACCGAGCATGTCGGCGATCCCTACCTTTTGGCCGAAGACCTCATTGGCGATCAGACCCACTATCTCTCGCACGCATCCGCGCTGGAATTGCACCGCATGGTGACCCAGCCAACGTTCACGATCTACGCCTCATGCGTCCGTCCCATGCGGTCGCAAACCGTCGGTGGCTACGACTATCGCTTTATCCACATCGCGCAGCAGCAGATATTCGGTCTGACAAAGGTTTGGATCACCAAAGAGAAAGCCGTCACGGTGAGTGACATTGAACGCACAATCATCGACGGGTTGCGGCAGCCTCTCTATGCCGGTGGTGTTAGCGAAGTCGCAAAAGGCCTTTGGATAAAACGCGACAGCCTTTCCGTCGCAAGGCTAATCCAATACGCCAACCGCTTGAATATCGGTGCCATCACCCGGCGCTTGGGCTATCTGCTGGAGCTCTACGAACTTGCGGATGCCGCTACACTTGATCCACTACGGCGATCCCTGACGGCAACCTATCAACGCCTCGATCCAGTACTGCCGGCCAGCGGCCCGCATGTGGCGCGGTGGCGCCTGCAGCTCAACGTCTCTCCGGAAGAATTGCGCGCCGTGCGAAGCACCTAATGATCCCCCAGCGCAACCTGTCTCTGATTGCTAACACGCTGAAGTCGGCCAACGGCCGACGCATCCAGGAATCCGTCATCGAACGCGACTATTGCCTGGCTTGGTTTCTGGTCGGCCTCGCCGGTCATCCGATGCGTGACGTTCTCGCGTTCAAAGGCGGCACCGCTTTGCGCCGCTGCTACTTCGGCGACTACCGATTTTCCGAGGATCTGGACTTCACGTTGATGCAATCCATTGAATTCGGCGCCATCCGAAAAGGACTCGATGAGATTTTCGCCGCGGTTGAGAGGGACAGCGGCATCAAGATGGCGTTTGATCGCGAAGACAAAGATAGCCATCAAAATTGCTATACCTTCTACATTCGTTACGAAGGACCTTTGCCGGTCAAAAATGATGTCAAGGTCGATATCACAATCAAGGAGCAAGTTTGCTTCGACTTGGTCGATGTTCCGATCCTCAAGCCCTATGAGCTCTACACGGATCTTCCGGAAAACTGCACCGTCAAGGCCTATGATCTCAAGGAGATCGTGGTCGAGAAACTCGCCGCCGTGACCGACAAAGCCCGCAACGAACCGCGAGACCTCTACGACCTCTGGTATCTGCTTAATCATGCTGATATTTCGTTCGAGCTGCTGCACGGCGAATTGAAGAATAAACTCAAATTTCGCGACCGGCCCACTGAGGATCTGGCGGGGATGCTGGCGGCGAAGCATGACCGGCTAGAAAAACTCTGGACGACCCGCCTCGCGCCCCAAATGAGCAAGCTTCCAGAATTTGACGGTGTGTTCCGCACGGTGCATCGCGCCGCCCGCGAAGCCAAACTGTGAAGCGGTGCAGGCTATGCTGGCTTCATCGCGCGCCCGGTCAGTCCAAAGATCAGGCCCTTGAGCAATGCGGGCGTCCTTGCCTGGGTCGGCGAGAGCGCGCCTTGGGACTCACGCAGGATCGAGTGCACCTCGCCGCGCCCGGCACCGCACAGAAAGGACCGCCGAGCGGTCGGCGATGCTTCCTGTACCCAAATTATGTCGGCATGTGTTCGCGCAACTGCGATGTGCTGCGCCGGCTTTCGCGGAGAATGTTGGATTGTAGTCGCTTTCCCTCCGCCATATCTGCTGAAAAAGTCGATTTCCGAACGGGCCAGGCGCAAGCAAAATCGGTTTGCTCTGCGAGCGGCTGCCTTTGACGTGAGATGATCGCGAATAGACCGGGAGTGGGATAGCTGGGGGAGGAAAATCGGGGCGCGAGCGATGACCTGCACGAAGCCTGCCCGCACGCGACTCAGAACAAGGCGTAAAAGCGGCACCAGCCGTTGGCCTGCACGGGGGCGGCGACGATCTCACAGCCACTCAGGGGAATAAAGTGTTTGCAGACTCCGCAGCGCTCAAGCCCGTTCGGATGGTCCTGATACTGTGCTTCCATTTTTGGAGTGTTGCCCTGGACCTTCATGGTCGTCGCGCAGCCGGCGAGCGCGCATGCCACCGCGGCGACGCTGGCCGCCGATTGGACCAGTGCTCCCCGCCGCGAAACATTTTCCTGACCAGGTTTGTCCGTGGTGTCACGCCGGTCATGATCCATGAACTCGACTCCTCAAGGAAAGCTCCTCTGGAAAGAACGCGCCGGATGCGGTGCAAAACCTCAGCGGATTCGACCGATCAGACGCCAAAGGAATAACGAACGCTCAGGAAGACGCTTCTCGTTTCATAATTGAATTGATTGATGTACTTGCCCGCTACGCTGCCGGGAAAACCGAAGCCGCCATTGGCGCCCTTGATTCGGTAGTCCGCCGCCAATGCCAATGCCGGCGTGATCGCAAAGGTCAAACCGGCGATCCCCTGCCAGCCAAGCCTGATGCTCTCCGCGTCATAGATCGTTGGGGTGGCCTGGGTTGGAACCCGGAAATTGTTGCCCCACTGAATCTGGGTGCCGCCGAGCCCGCCGCCGATGAAAGGCGTAACCGGCCATCCGAATTCGAAATCGTACAGCGCATTGAACATCACTGAATTGTCCCATTGGGTCCCCACCCACGGATTGGCGTGGTTGAAAGTTCGCACCCAGGCGACGCGGCCGCTGAATTCCGCTTCCGTGCGAAGGCCGAAAAACCATTTGTAGCCGACTGCCGCGAGCCCGCCCCAGCCGCTCTTCCACTGCGAATTCACCATATGGCCGCTAATGACGAGATCGCGGTCGGGCATCTTGTCGTAGCCCGCCCCCAGGGCGAGGTAGGTTCCGAGCTCGCTTTGCGCATGCGCAGAAACAGGCGCCGCGATGCCGGCAGCAGAAACGAGTCCGAAAATCATGTGAATTCTGGTCATGAACGCCTCCGTGGGTGCAGGCATTCGACTTCAGAACAGTGTGTCCAACCGCCGCGACCCACCCGGCTGCGGTTGTCAGAAGTCTTTCCGTCCAGGCAGTGGACGCGGATGGGCAGTCCAATATTCCCCTCTCCTGAAAAAAATGTTCACCAGGGAATCTATTCCAGATAAATTTTGTCGTGCATTCCAGCCACCAACCAGCGAGAAAGATTGCTCGAAGCGATCCCGGTGGCTAGAATTTGGCGAGAAATGGCGGTTCATCTGGGGAATGCCGGCTGACATCGGCTCAGGACGATCTTGGGAGGGGCGCTTACCAGCGGTGAGATGGTCACTATGAACAAGCATTTGCTGAACCGGCGTCAATTTGGTGCGCGTTGTGCGGCCCTCGGCCTATCGCTTCCTGCCTCAAGCGCAATGATTGCAGCCCAAGCAAGTGCACAGGATCTTGGCACTGGCGCGGAATCGAACCCCGCGCCGCGTACCGTAAAGTTTCCGGATGGCACGACCGTCCCGGCGCTCGGTCAAGGCAGCTGGCATCTCGCTCAGGGAAGGCATCCACTGGCTGTTGAGGAAGAGGCGCTGCGCACGGGCCTCGCGCTTGGCATGACGGTGATCGATACGTCTCGCAATTATGGAGACGGCCGCTCCGAGAAATTCATTGGTCACGCGATTGCCGGTCAGCGCGACCGTGTATTTCTAGTCTCCAAGGTGCAGGAGGATGAGGTTGTTGCAGGTCGGTTCGCGAGTGCTTTCGAGGGGAGCCTCGCTCGTCTAGGCACTGGCTATCTCGATCTCTATTTGCTGCATTCGCCAGTCCCCCAAAGGTATCTCTCAAAGGTTGTAGCCAAATTCGAAGAACTGCGCGCGGCGGGAAAGATTCGCGCTTGGGGCGTCTCCAACTTCAACGTTGACCAAATGGAAGAGCTGTTCCGTGTTCCGGACGGCCATCGATGCGCAACCAATCAGGTTCGTTACAGTCTCCGCAACCGTTATTTTGAGCGTGACGTTCTGCCATGGTGCGCGCAGCACAATATGCCGGTGATGGCGGCTTCTCCGCTCGGCGGCATCGAAGACGCCCACACCCTGCTGGGTGACCGCACGCTGGCGCAGATCGGCGCTACGCATGGTTCCTCGCCGGCCGCGGCTGCGCTGGGCTGGGTCATGCGCAGCGGGAACGTTATCGCAATTCCCGAATCCGGCAATCCAGCGCATGTCAAGGAAAACGCCGTCGCGCTTTCAATTCGGTGGATTCCAGCTTCCGCTTAAGGTCAGGATGAAAGCGCCGGAGGAACTGGCAAGGCTTTGCAAATCCCATTGGCGCGCCTGTTGAGTATCCTGCGACTGCCTACGCGGAGAATGTTGGACATAATTTCTTTCCATCCGCCAGAACATATTGAAATACATACATTATTTCCAACTTTATCAGCTTTGACCACGCCCCAACCGCCATTATTTACGGGACGTGGACAATGCGAAAAAAGGGCCAAATTCAACCGCGAAGATAGGTTATTTAGCGCCAGCATGTGCCCACAGCGAGTCTTAATTTAAGTATCTGAGGTGCGGCGGCGACTGTGATAAAAATACTGGAATCAAAGCAAATGCGGACCATGCAATGCGGATCACGGCGACGAAAGGCAAAAAAAGACGCGGGAAACTGTCCGTGAAAGGGCACTTGAGCAAGCTTTCGCGCGTCCCTAAGACAGCGGCCCGTAAGGCGGCGAGAAAAAAAACCGCACGTCGCCGTGCAACTCGCAAGTGAATCTGATCGTATCTGAAAGGGTTGAAATACATGACCAAATCAACGACCGACAAACGTCTCCTCGTTATTGGTGATTCTGCTTCCACTAAAGGTCACGTGGATTCTTTCCAGAGGTCGCTCAGCACGACGCATCACGTGAACGTACTCGGAGCCAAGCCCATTCAAAGCGCAGCAGGCCAACAGCCCCAAAATCAGCAGACCCCGACTGCTGGGCAACCCCAGGCAGCTCCCAAAGGGAAATGACGGCGGCCACAGTAACACTACCAAGCGGCTTCTTTGAACGTTTCCTGACTGAAATGCATGCACCCGACTGGATTCAAGCGAGACTGCTTCTCATTGCGATATTTGGCTTGTTTTGGACTGCATCTGCCCTAAGGGAACAAACACGCGCGCGTGACTTTGAGAATTATTTTTCCTTGATGGAACGGATAAGCAATGCGTTTCGGCGGTTTGGTGACGCCGAGCCGGAAGACAGGTTCTTTGAGTTCAATGAGTTGATGAATGTGATGGAAGCGGCCTGCCATCTATACAATGCTAAGAACATCCGTGGTAGCACACGGGAAATGATACGCGATTATCTCGAAGAGATTCTGCCGAACATTTTTGCCGATGAACAGGCGCAAACGATGATCGCGGAGAGCTTTTCAGGTCCCGACACGTTCTTTCAGATTCGGAGATTTGCCCACAACGAGCACATTGACGGTGTGCCGCAACAGTAAATGGGAATTCATTGGTCACCGAGAGTGTAAACAGACATGGCGGTCGCCGGAAGGTTGCAAATGACTATCAGGCGTCTCTTCCTTGTAGCTCTCCTCAGCATAGGCCTGAACTCCACGCCGATGTGGTCCGCAGAGGAGGGGCGGGTATTCGATTGCGTTCGATTCGCCCCAAACGGCAATGACATTATCGTCGATAATGATTGCATTGTCGGTGGGCTGCGTAATGGCGCTAATCCCAATTGGATTGACCGAACGAACAAACGCGCAGAGTCCACGCTGTTCCACTTTGTAGAACTAATCGGCCTTGCTTCCGATCCTGTGGTCATCTCTGCCGGTACAGAAGCAGTCCGCACCCTAGTTAGGGCGGGTGCAAAATTGCAGCCTGTCGATGCAGATGTCCTCTTTTGGCCGGTTTCACAAGGGCAGTCGTCGCTTGTCCGCATCCTTCTCGATCTAGGAGCGAACCCGAGCAGTTGGCCGAATAAAGATATCGGCACAGCGCTATCTCCCGTGGAAACAGCGGCAGCGCAGGGGCATCAAGCAATCGTGGACTTGCTTGTACAATATGGAGCAACTAGGCCAAGCGCCGCCGCCGCTGTGCAAGCGCGCTTTATCGAGTCCGCCAAATTTGGCAGCGCCGAGGAACTCGCGGCATTGAAATCTCAGGGCGCCAACGTTAACCGCAAGAATGGAGACAATGAATTAGCGCTAATCAATGCGCTTGACTCGATTGTCCCAGCTTCCGATTGCAAGGCTTACGCGAAAATCCGGTGGCTGCTAGAAAATGGGGCGGACGCTAACCTAGAAGGCAAGGGACTGCTGGAAACCACGCGGCCTCTTCACCAAGCGGTACGGCTCACTGGAATGCTGTACAAGGGAAACAGAGCAACGGCTTGCGCTGAAGAAATTCTTCGTGAGCTAATTAAGCACGGCGCACTCGTAGCGGCGCGGGACTCGGCTGGTCGAACGCCACTCCATATCGCGGCAGAGAATAACAATTTGGTTGCAGCGAGCCTTCTACTAGAGGCGGGGTCGACGGTAATGCCCCGTGACGAGAAGGGCAGAACACCTCTCGACTTCGCGGAGTCGAGTGAAATGATCAAGCTCTTAAAGGCGCATGGCGCTGTAGAACATTAGCAACGTCATCGTCGGTTGAAGGGAAAATTGGACCACGCGCTGGACGAAACGCAAATGGAATCCCGGCGCAACTCCATGCGACTACGTGCAAAGCGGAAGGCGCACAAATCCACGGATTTCCTGCACATTTGCGTGCACCTGAAATTGGATTGAAACGGTTAATTCTAATTTCGAGTGCGGTGCATTAGACACCAGCATCATCCAGTACAATCCGCATCAAGTCCGTGGGTCAAAACGTGCTGCGGTCTTACCAGCGTGATCCAGGCGCAATTCGGCTCGAATGGCGCATGAGAATGAGACCGCGCCTGACGCAGCACATCTGCTCGCTCTGCCCCGGTCAGCGCGAGCTGTTGCCAGCGCTCACTATCGCTCATGAAAAAATCCGCGATATAGCGCGCCAGCTGATCGTCCGTGGCGAGCGGCGCCACGCGTTGGGTGTCTTGTGTGCCCGGCAAAGTGTGAAGCACTTCACAAACCGCTGATCCGTTCTGTTCCGCCGCTACGCTCAGATTCGCACCGGCAAATACAACGAGTACCGAAACGGCGGGACGTAGCTTGATCATGTTCGTCAGAAGTCCGGGCGCTCCGCTTTGGGCAAGCCGATCCACTCGCCCTTGTAATGCTCGACCGGATTGTCGGCGCAGATATCTTCCTCCCACTCCGACAGCACGCGGCGGTAGGTGACGCGGGCCGTCAAAGGCGCTGTAAACACCTTCGGGTCCTCCATCGTCACGTCGAGTTCTACGCCTTTTAAGCTCAGATCGGGGTTGTATTCCGCGTTGCGGCCGCCGCCTTCACGGCCGCCGCCGCCGACATGGCCTTCCGCCTGTTCGAATCTGTCCGTACCGGCCTTTGCCAAGGCGCCGTCCACCAATCGGTAGCGTTCGATAACGTGCATTGCATCGCTCTGCGGCGTGCCAAAACGATCCACCGAACTGTAGGCGTCGGTCTTGATGCCGACGGTGTCGATGACGAGAGATTGGCCTTCCCAATGACCGACCGCGTCACCCATATGGGTTGGCTTCAGATTGGCCGGGTGCGTGACGTTCATGCGGATGTGGCGGACATCCTCCCCATAAAGAATCTCGATGTCGCCATTTTTTGTCTGCAGCATCTCAAACGTCAGCTTCATGGCGAGCGTCATTGGCGGGGCCGGCTGCCGGCACTGGTCCTGCGCATTGGGAAATCCCTTGCCCGCAATGGCGAGCTCGCCTTTTTGCTTCACCACCGCAGCGGCATAGGGCGTCAAAATCGGATTGCGATAATCGCCTACGAGCTGCAAGTTATTGCCAAGGCCATCCGGACGGCGGCTCAAATTCGTCAGCGGGTGCGGCCCGGCGGGCAGATGATCGAAATTGAAAGTATTTTTGCCAAAACGATGGTTCAACAGGTCTGATCGCTCGTCCGCCAAGGCGGGCAGAGCGATGAGGGCGGCGGTAAAAATGCTGAGGAACAGTCCTGGACGGTCCATCTGAATATCTCCCTCCCCTCCGGCAGGTCTTCGTACCATGCTCACGCGCGACCGTCACTGATCGGCGCGATTTTTCGATTTGCGACGTTCGAGCTAAAATCCCTTCGACGCGTGACTGCACGAAATAACCCTTTTTGGAGGACTCAATGCCAACGGTTTTGAGAAATGAATCGAGGCCCGTCCATGTCAGGATGCTGATCGGCGGTGAATGGACCAACAGCAGTCAGCGCATCGACGTGTTCAACCCCGCCCAGCCCGATGAATTGGTGGGCACTGTTCCGCGCGGCACGCCGGATGACGTCGAGCACGCAATCACGGCCGCAAAGGCGGTACAGCCCGTTTGGGCTTCGAAAAGCTATATCGAGCGGGCCGGGATTCTTGCCCCACTGCTCGAACGGTTGGCGGACGACATCGACGAGCGCGCGATTCTCTACGTGCGGGAGAATGGCAAGACAACCGCGGAAGCCAAGGGCGAGCTTGCTGGTGTTCCTTCACGCCAGCGCCTCACGCTGGATTTGGCGGCGGAGTTGGATCGCCGGCATGAACTCGACGCGCCCAACGGTCGAAGTTTTGTTGGCTATCTTCCGTTCGGGGTCGTCGTATCCATCGTGCCCTGGAATGCGCCCGTAAGTCTCGCGTTTCTTCAGATTATTCCGGCCTTGCTTGCCGGAAACACGATCGTGCTGAAGCCGCCGGAGACCTGTCCGTTGTCGCTGATCCGTGCGATCGAGACGATCGCGCCTCTGCTTCCCCCGGGGGTGATCAATGTGGTGACTGGAATGCCGGCCGAGATCGGCGACACGCTCACAAGGCATCCGGATGTGGACAAGGTCGCGTTCACGGGGAGCGTCCCGTCTGCGCGTCAGATCATGGCCAATGCCGCACAGACAATCAAAGGCATTACCCTGGAGCTCGGCGGCAACGACCCCGCGATTCTGTTGGAAGATGCCGATCTTGGCGATGCCGCCATGGAGCGCATGGCGAAATCGGTGTACCGCATGACCGGTCAGGTGTGCATGGCGATCAAGCGCATCTACGTGCCGGAAACCATTCAGGGCAAATTCCTCGCTGCTTTCACCCGGACTGTCGACAAAATCATCGTCGGTGACGGCCTGGACACGAGGGTGACCATGGGACCGATGCATACCGCGCGGGCCCTGGATCGGGCGCAGACCATCGTTGCCGATGCCGCAAAGCGGAACGCAAGGGTGCAAGTGCTCGGCCAGGTTCCGGATCAAGCAGCGTTCGGTCGCGGGCATTTCATGCAGCCCACCGTCGTCAGCGATATTGCCGATGATGCGCGGTTGATCGCGGAAGAGCAATTCTGTCCGGCGGTGCCTGTCGCGACGTATCGCGACGTAGACGATGCCATCGCCCGCGCGAACGCAACCATCTATGGTTTTGGCGGATCGATCTGGAGCCGTGATATCGCGCGTGCGTCCGATCTTGCGCGGCGGCTGCAAGCGGGCACGGTGTTCGTCAACACTCACGGCACTGAAAGTGTCAACCGCAAACTGCCCTATGGCGGTATCAAGCAAAGCGGTATCGGACGGCGAGCGGGTATTGAGGGTATCAGGGAGTATATGCAAGTTCAGACATTGACGACGTTTGAGCAATGAATGGACGGGGCCGCATTGCAGGTGAGGTTAATGTCGCGTGATGGAAGAAATCACGAGGCTGGTCAGCTTGTATGGGTATTGGGCCGTTGCGGGGACGATTGCGCTTGAGAGCCTCGGGTTGCCGTTGCCCGGCGAAGCGGTGCTGGTCGCCGCCGCGATCTATGCCGCCACCGCGCACCGGCTAAACATCTTCTACGTCATTCTCTCCTGCGTGGCGGGCGCGGCGGTGGGCGGCATCGCGGCCTACTGGATCGGCCGCTTTCTCGGGATCTGGTTGTTGCGGCGCTATGGCAGAAAAGCCGGAGTCACGTCGCGCCGGCTGAGACTCGCGCAATATCTGTTTCGTCGCCATGGCCGGGCGATCGTGTTTTTCGCTCGCTTTGTCGCGGTCCTGCGCTCGCTCGCGGCTCTGCTCGCGGGCGCCAATCACATGCGATGGACGCCATTCATCGTGTTCAATACTGCGGGCGCGGTGGTGTGGTCGGCACTGTACGGATTTGGCGCGTTTTATTTCGCCAACGAAGTGAAGAAGCTGTCGGGGCCGGTAGGGACGGGAGTGGCGATTACGGCGGGGGTAGTGATTGTTGCCGGGTTGGTGTGGGCGCACTTGCATGAGGATGAGCTGGAGAAGAAAGCGGATCAGTTCGTGCGCCGGTCTGCGCGATGATGCAGGCCACTCTCGCGGCTTAGGGCAGGCTGTAATTACAGCTTCAGGTAAGGATCGTTCATCCTCTTGTCGTTTCGCCGCTTCTCCACCAATTCCTCGCCCGTTTTCCAATATTCGCTTCTCGCCGCGCGCTCGGCTTCCAACTGAAATTCCTCAGGCCACTGACCAAGGGAATAGCCATACCACGGCGTTTCGGGTTTGAGCGGCGGGAGCCCAAGCTCTTCCCAGATCTGCTTTGCCCGTTCCATGTAAGGCTTTGCGGGAAGCGAAACCGGCGGATACGGACGCTTCAGCATGGCATTGATCAGCATGGCCGAATCCGTAGCTTCATAATGCGTGTCGTCCGCGCCGGTCCGCGGGCCATGTCCCATGTCCTTATGGTCCAGAATGCGCAAATCGCGATGCGGCCGCATCCGGTATGCCATGGCCCAGAAAACCATATCCAGATTTTCGGGATCAACATCTTCGTTCACGGCAACGATCATCTTGCCGACAGCTGAGGAATAGGCCGAGGCGCCGTAAAGCGCGCGCCAGATTTCGGCATCCAGCGTGTTTGCACGCAACTGAATCACGATCAGCTTGCGCAAGTTGGTCAGAGGCTCATGCATGAATACCCGTGTGACCCCACTGATGTTCAGATGATGTCTGAGGTGATGGAGAAATGCCGGCTCGTATGCGACCCGCTTAATGAGACTGCTCTCGCTGGGCGTCACCTGACTGACAATCGATACCAGGACGGCGTCCTTGCGGCGCGTGATCGCAGTCACCTCCATGAAGGCATTGTATTCTTTCAGGTTCATATAGCCGTGGGATTCGCCGAAACTGCCTTCGGGTTCGAGCCATTCCGTATCGATGTAGCCTTCGACGACGATCTCGGCTTCGGCCGGAATGATGAGATCGACTGTCAACGCCTTTGCGACACGGATTGGCGCGCCCGCCAGTGCACCCGCGACGGCCATTTCATCCAGATGCTTCGGCAGTTTGTGAACCGCGGCGAATGTCACGGCCGGCGGACCGCCAAGCAGCAGCGCCACCGGCATTCTTTGGCCGCGCGCCTTGTATTTCAGCCAGTGATCGTAAATGCCCTGATTGAGCTCGACCTCGGGATTCATTCCCAGGCGCGTTGGGCTTTTTACCATCGCGCGGTAATTGCCGATGTTCTGCTGGCCGAGGTCAGGATCCTTCGAGACAAACATCGAGCACGAAGCATAGGGCGCATTATCGAATCCCGGCGTTGAAATCGGGATCGGCAATGCGTCCACGCCATGACCGCGCTGGTTCAGCGCCGCGCCCTTGATCACGAGCTCCTGGCATTTCGGATTTTCGATCAGCACGGGCGGGATCGGATGCTGTTCGGCGTAATCCCATTTTTCACGGATGTTATCGACGCTGCATCCGATGCCAATGCCGTAAATTTCCCGGTTCGATGCAAGCACCCCCACAGCAACGGGAATGTCGTAACGCCGGCCGGTGCTGTCGACGACATTCTCGAACAGAAACGCCTTGCGTTGCGGCTCCGGGATTCCGCCGCGAAACTGCCATCGCACAAGGGCATGCATTTCAGTGTCTTTGTTGATCGGGCGTTGGACGCGGATCAGCAATCCCTTTTCATCCAAGGCAGCAATGTGCGCGTGCAGGTCCGGATATGTCATGCGTGCCGTGCTGCTTAACGTGTGCAAACCCTACTCAGAAATCCGCCTTGTCCGCAGTTGGAACGAACGCTTCGTTTTTCCCGGCGAAGAATTCAAATGGGTTTTCGGAGCAGACGTTTTCCTCCCAAGCCATTGCCGGGCGCTCATATGTGATCACCCCAGACCAGGGCATCGTAAAGACGCCTTCATCCTCCACCGTGAAAACAACCTGCAGGCGCTTGCCTTTGTAAGTGATATCGGAAGCCGTGTCGGTAACGCGGGAATTCTCTTTGAGATTGCGCGCCACCGCTGCCTCGGCCTCGTTGTAATCAACCATCCGATAGCGCTCTACCACGTGCAGCGCCGGGCTGAACGGGGTGCCGTACATATCGATCATGGCCAACGGCCTATCGGCCTTTACCCCGACCGTATCGATCACCAGCGTGTCACCCTCGTAATGCCCGACCGAATCCCCGTACCAGGACGGCACAATCTGCGCCGGATGAGGCTCATTCAAACGCACATGGCGAAATTCGTGATTGCGCAGGTAAAGAAAAACGATCTCGTGCGGCTGTTGCAGCATCTGCATGCCGGGCTGGAAAAAGATGTAGGGCACCCCCGAGGGCCAGCACCGGTTGCTTGGCGTCGGATAGGTCATGCCTGCCGACGAGATTTCCCCATGTTTTTTGACCACTGCCGCCGCCTCGGGCTTCAAAATCGGATTGGTGTAATCCCCGACCCATTGGTTGTTGTTTCCGCCCCGGTTCGGACGGTGCAACCGGTTGAAAACAGGTCCCGGCCCCGATGCCGGCGGCTCGATGCCGGGAAAGTATGGATGGACCCACATGCCGGAAAAATCAGTGGTGGATGCCGCGCCGTTCGTACCACTCGCCACAGGCGACAAGAGTTGACCGGAGGCGGGTAACGCGACGGCCGCCGGCAATGCCAGCAGGCAAAGAAAGTCCCGTAGCCGCAGGTTCATGATCGCCTCCCGTCGCTATTTCGCGCCCATGGTCTAGTGTCACGAAAGTCCAAACCGCACGCCGGGTTGGCCGAAGCCCGCCCGAACCTCAGAAATCCGGCTTCCCCGCGACCGGGACCGGATAGGTGTCATAGCTGAAATAGTGAACGTTATTTTCCACGCACGGCAGTTCGCTCAAGCTTGTCCCATGCGTCCGACGGAATTTCTGAATTCCCGACCAGGGTTGCGTGAATGCGCCCGGGTCTTCGACGGTGAACCGCACTTCCAGAATATTGCCATCCTCGATGAGACGGTAGCGTTCGACGATATGCAATTGGTCCGTATGCGGAGTACGGTAATTGTCGACATACGTCCGCCCGTTCAACCCGATCGTGTCGACAACCAGCGTGTCGTCTTCGTAATGTCCGACGGATTCACCATACCATGATGTTTTTTGGTTCGCCGAATGGGGCACTCCGAGATAGATGCGCCTGAGCTCGGGTCCGCCCGAATAGGTCATGACCACCTGCTTGGGCGTTTGGAGAAAGTAGAGCGGTGTGGCAAGAGCGTAAACGAGGAAGGTAGGAACGCCCGGGGGCCAGCAGGACTCGCGAGCACGGAACGGTACATGGCCGGTGAGAACGTCCTCGTTCGCCTTGCGCATCTGATCCCTGGCCCAGGACTGCAGGATTGGATTGGAAAGATCGGCGACTCGGTAGGTTGGCGCCTTACGGGGCGTGAAATTGGGCACGTAGGGATGGGCCGGGTCGAAAGTGACCGGTCCGGATCCGGTTTCCGGGGGAAGATAATCGTCGCCCACCGGAATCCAGCTCGTCTCGGCGTCTGGGGCGAGGCCGGGAAGCAGCGCACTCCGCTCAGCCGCGCCTATGGAGCCGTTGAGGAACAAGCAGGCGGCAAATGCCGCGCGCGACGCATTCCAAAAGGGCGCGAATTTCGACACCTGGCTACAATAGCACCATTCTGGCGCGCCATCAGTAGTCCGGCTTCGCCGGCTAGTTTAGGAATACGGTGACAGGAGCAGCGAGCCCCATTCCTTTCATCACAGAGCTATCAGGCGGCTTGCGTTCCGTCAGAAATCCGGTTTGGCGGCCGTCGGGACCGGATCGAAACCCTGATTTAACATGTCGTCATTGTTCACGGCACAGGGGCGCTCAGTGTAGGGAGCGACAACCCGGTAACGGGGGTCGCCGCGCTCCCCACGGCTTGTAGAAGGTGCCGGGATCGTCGGCCGTGAAGGATACGTCGAGAGTTCTGCCGCCGTCGATGATCCTGAAGCGCTCGATCACGTGCAGCTGAGTCGTGTGAGGCGTACGGTAGCTGTCCACGAAGGTTCGGTCATCGAGGCCGATCGTATCGACGACCAGCGTGTCGCCTTCGTAATGCCCAACCGACTCGCCGAACCATGACGGTTTCGGATTCTTCGAGTGAGGCACGTTGAGATAAACGCGGCGGACCTGAGGGCCTACGCCGCTCAGTATCATGACGACTTCCCTCGGCGTCTGGATAAAGTACATTTCCCATGGCGCCTCCTGAATATCGGGCACTCCGGTTTCCCAGCACCGCTCCTGTCGAGTTTCGCCGTTCCGGTTCTGCAGGACGAGCTCATTGTGTTTTCTCAGCGCCTCCCATGCCCAGGGCATGAGGTTTTTCGCGGCGTCGTTATTGAGATCGGCAAAGCGGTAAGTCGCTCCGACGCCGAGATCGGCTGCGGCGGGATTGTTGATGAACGGGTGCGCCGGATCGGACGTGATCGGACCGACGCCTTCGCGCGGCGGCAGCCACTCGTTGGCTTGCATGTCGTAGGGGGCGTTGGCGGCGCGGTTTGGCAGGTTGGCCGGGCGTGGCGGAAGCTTCGGGATTCCCGGAAAGCCAGTGTAATTGTACACCATCCAGGCGACATTCGGTTCCTGCATCAGCGGCGGAATTGCGGTATTCGCGTTTGCAGCACGATCGGCCGCGGTATCTGCAGCCTGCGCCGGGATAGTAAAGGCACAAGCGCACAGGACGGCCGCTATTGCTGCGGCCGCTTGGCGGCGCCGTGGCGCGCCTTCCGTGCGGCCTGCCTGTTCGCTCACCGCAGCACCGGGGGATCGAACACAAATCGAACCATGGCGCCGCTCCGCGCCAGCGACCTACCCGCTGGTTTCTCATTAAAAGTAGCATGGCCCCCCTAATCGCGCCACAGCGCGCGCGCGATAGCCACCTTTCTCCACGCTCCCTTCCCGCGACCGATTCTCTACTCGAACAGGTCGGAATGGGTTCCGGCGCGGACGAAATTGAGCTGGTTTCTCTCGATTTGATAGATCAACAAAAAATCACCGCCGATGTGGCATTCGCGATGATCGGCCCACTCGCCTTTCAACGGATGATCCAGCCATTCCGGACCGAGCGGTCCGTCATTGGCGATCAGGAGAAGCATGGCCTCCTTGAGCTGACGCATGTCGTATCGTCCGCTGCGGGAGAGTTTTTCCCAATCCTTGGCGAACTGCTTGGTATAGCCGGCGGCGCGCGGAAAGGATGTCCGCTTAGCGCTTGCGGGCTTGCTCATCGAGAGCCTTGAAAAGGCCCCGGCCGTTATTGAAGCGCGCGTTGTGCTTCCTCATCAGCGCGCGCGATTCCCGCATCGCCGCCCGCGTCTCGGCATTGGGAACCTTCAACTCCAGCGGAACGGCGCGATCCTTGGCGACCCGCGTCAAGGTCATTCGCACCACATCGGAAACGGTCAGCCCGAACTCCGCCAGCACCTCACTGGCTTCGTCCCTTAGTTTCGGGTCGATCCTTGCACGTACAAAGGCTGTCGAGGCCATTCCAACACTCCTTGGCTGGTATTTATGTAGCTCAATTGAGCAACATATTCAAGAGCCAGATATGGTCTTGAGCGCGGCGGACAGGCCGGATGACAAGCCACGCATGTTGATGCGCGAAGGAGACTGCAATGTGATAACACTGGAGGCGTTTTGGGCGCCGAGCGAAGCGAGGCGATCCGAAGGCAAAAGCCCGAGGACGAAAACACGCCAGAGCGTGTTTTTTCGCAATCCCCCTGAAAGCAAAAAAACTGCGAACGCCAGCGTAGCCGATTTTGGCGACAACGGCGGGACAAGCTCAACCAGCAAATTGTCCTGGCGTGGGGCCCATCGGACGCCGATCCATGATATGATGAGCAATATGACCACAAGAATGGCCGTTGATCCCACTCTTGACCGCTTCCGCAGCGCCTTGCGGAAGCTGTACGGGCCTGCGCTTGATCGTGTGGTGCTGTTCGGGTCCCGCGCCCGCGGCGACAGCACGCCGGACTCCGATTACGACGTGGCTGTTTTCCTGAAAGGTGTCGATGACTTGATGTCCGAATTCAAGAAGCTGGCCGACTTGCGGGTCCAGTTTCTCGACCGCGATGATGCTTTCTTCGATGCCATCCCGTTCCGAGCTTCGGCCTACGGAGAACGGACACCTATCATGCACGAGATCAGGCGCGACGGCGTGAATCTGTGAAACCGGAAACTGCGCAATTCCTCGATAATGCCAGGAAGATGCTGAAGCGCGGTCGTCTCATGCTGGAAGTCCCGCTATACGAGGATGCGGCGCGCGCGGCTTATCTAGCTTGTTTCCATGCCGCGCAGGCATTGATTTTTGAGCGTGAGCAACGCGTCTTGAAAACTCACCATGGCGTCCAGACAGAATTCCATCGCCTGACAAAGGATGAGCCGGCGATCAATGCCGATCTGCGCGGATTCCTCTCCCTTGCCTACACGTTCAAAACGATCGCCGATTACGATCTGGGCAGCAGCGTTCACGACGACGGAAGTGGACGCGCGGGCCGCGATGGAGATGGCGGCACGATTCATTGAGTGGCTCGCCGAGGTCGTCGCCGGGCCTCCGGGCGGTCAGGATTCCGGCGCGGCTTGATGAACATCCCGCCGACGCGACGTATCTGCATTTCTCAGGAAAAGATACATGAACGGTCTTTTGCAATTGGATGATCATCTGTTGGCGCGTGGGGTCTTGCTTCCTTCCATGGGTTGGCGCAGCGAGGCGATCCGAGGGCAAAAGTCCGAGGACGAAAACGCGCTGTTACGGCCAAGGGGCGTCGCTATAATGACCGAGTTTATGGCCACCGCGCGCTGCTGCGGGCGCTCGAATCAATAGATTGGAGGATCGGATGTCCTTTGCGTCGAACTGCATAGGCGTCATCGCGGCGTCTGTCGTAACGGCAAGCACGCAAGCCATAGCTGGTCCGGTGCCGGAGTTCGCGCCAAATCCCGGTGTCGGTTGGCTCATGAACCCCAACGGATTTCAGCCGTCCGGCCCGGGCGCAGGGCCGGTACGGGCGGACCCCTCGCATCCCGGTGTCGGCAATGACGAATTCCGCAGAACCGGCCGCCAGGTTACGATGCCGCTGGCGGATTTGAGCAACCCCATCCTTCAGCCCTGGGCGCGCGAGGCCTTGCGAAAACGCAACGAGCTCGTGCTGGCGGGGAGAGCCCCAAGCCTCGGGATCGACTGCGGGCCGATCGGTGGCGTCGCATTTCTCGTCCGTACTCCCAATCAGCCATACTTTTTTGTTCAGGCGCCGGACAGAGTGATCATCATCAATCAGGACGACCACCAGTTTCGCCACATCTACCTGACAGCCGTGCATTCCAGGGACCTGAAGCCCTCATGGAGCGGTGAATCGATTGGCCATTACGAAGGCGACGAACTGGTCGTCGACACGATCGGAATCGCAGCCACGGCCCCGGTCGACAGGTTTTTCACTCCGCATTCAGACAAAATCCACATGATCGAGCGGTTCAAGCTGGTCCAGGGGGGTGACCGGTTGGATGTGCGGGTGCATGTCGAAGACCCGGGCGCCTTCACGGTTCCGTGGGACGCCCGCATTTCTTACGACCGCGTTGAACCGGGCCGCGCCGAACGCAAACTGCCGCCGGGGCTCAATTCGGGCGCGACAGTCGCCGGTCCTCTCGTCGAAAGAAGTTGCGCGGAAAACCCGTTTTCCTATTTTGGAAAGGACAGCCCGCCCGTTCCGCGCGCGGATAGGCCCGATTTCTGATCGTTCGACCGCGTCGCACGCCGGCGAGCTGTCTGGAGCGCTATTTGTACCGAAATTATGTCTGCATACGCTTGCATAACTGCGCTACGCTACGACGGCTTTCCGCGGAGAATGTTGGGCTGTAGACCTTTATACCACCGCCGGCGTTCGAAACAGGATGAACTGAAATGGGCAGACAAGTCGTTGTCGTGCTTTACGTGGTGGCGATGGTAGCCGTCATAGTCGGTGTAGATTTCGGGTTCTTCAGAAACCGATTCTGGGAACGGCTGACAGTGAATATTGGCATTGTCTTGGTGTTCGCAGCTTTCTACTTCAGATTCCTCGGGCGTCCATGAACAAGGTGCGATAACCCGAAATTTCAAACTGACCCACTACCGGCGGGGACGGCGATTGTTTCGACCGTGCCTGGCACTCGCTTCGCGCGCGCCGGAGTCCGGTTCTATTCCGGGCCAACCACCAGGACGCGGAAGGTCCCCGGGACCTGCCGCTGCCGCGGCGCCGGCTGACCGGCGACGGCCGGAGGAGTATTGCGGTCGGCCGTGATCAAGAACAGCTTGTGCGACTTGGTGTCGAGCGTCATGGTCCGCGCGCCGGGTTCGGTTTTCACCGTATCGATAACAGTGAATTTATCCGGCGAATCTTCGTGAATCACCGTGATCGAGCCCTCCCCATTGGAGGTAAAGACCAGTTGCTTCTCGGCATCGAAGGCAGCCGCGTCGGTGCCGTTCCCGATCGGCAGGGTGGTGATGATTTTGCCGTTCGTGGAATCCATCACCACGAGCATTGGGGAATCGCCGCGGCAGCCGACGAACAGACGGCTGCTCTTGTTGTCAATGGCCATGCTGGTCGGCTGCTTGCAAGGCGTAGTCGGCCAGGTTCCGTCGAGCGCCAGCTTTCGCGAATCGATTTTAGCGACGGCATCCTTTTCCTGCAGATTCACGAAGATGTGCCCCTTGCCATCGGACGCGCCGGCCTCCGGCTTGCTGCCCAGCGTGACCGTGCCGGCAAGCTTGGCGTCGCGGAGGTCCACGGCGATGGCGCCCTTGCTCCTGTTGCTGAAGGTAAAGCCGCGCTTGGTCGCCGGATCGTAGAGATAACCGTCGGGGTTTTCTCCCACCTTCACCGTGGCGAGGACCTTTAGCGTATTCAGGTCAAATATCGAAACCGAGCCGTCGTGAGCATTGGGGACGAAGCCGCGGCCAATGTCTTCGGCGGCTGCTCCGCCGCGCACATCCATCACTGCCAGGGTGTCGGGCTTCGAAAAGTCCACGTCCGGCGCGACGATTTTGCCGTCGATCCGATAGGTGTCGGCATTCAGGATTTCCAACTGTGGCCCGTGTGAAACGAGTACGTGCCGGTGGGTACTATCCATTCCAATATAGTCCCAGGTCCAATCTCCCGGGATCGGGATGGTTTTGATCAAATGATACCCGGAGGCGGCGTGCGCTGAGAAACCTGTCAGGACGAGCGTAACAGCACACATCAAGCCGGAAGTCTTCTTCATCGGGTACTCCTGAGTAAAAGGATGCGCCACCGGGAATTGATATCCGAAGTGGAATACAGCCCATAGGGAAATTCAATCCGCAAAAACATTCATCGTCCCGTTGCCTGCCGGCCGAAATAGCTACCAGGCTTTTGTAATCGACACGGAGACAAATCGCTGTTCGGGCGAGATGCCTTGTAACCCCGGTTTTCCGCCCCTGTAAACGCCCCACTGGGGATAGCCTTTGGCGCCGAAGGTGGAATACACAAAGGCGGGAGCCTTGTTTAACAAATTCAGCACCGTGATTTGGAAATTGATGTTCCGCAGGTACGAATTTGCCGGTCTGTCGCCAGTCTGATAACCCGTCGACAGGTCGAATGTGTACATCCCCGGAATGGTAGAGGGGGATGCCGAGTACGGGCCGAAATGACTCGACCCGGGATAACATCCGCCGGCGCTGAACCCCGTCGCCCAGAAGCATGCGGGTGCCATAAAACCACTGTCTGTCAGTGCCAGCACGCCGCTGTGCGGCTCAAAATTCACAAATCCCGTGACATTTATGCCCTGAGCGGCGCCCGACGTACCAGTCCAGCCAAGGCGCGCGCGGTACTTCAACGTCCCGCCGTAAAGGCTGCCCGCATAGTTGTTAATCACCGGCTGTCCGATGACGGCCTCAACTTTGTTTTCGAGGCCGTAACTGCCCACGATGCCGGTATTCCAGGCGCCCCAATCGCCCAAATCGATATCGTAGCGGGCGTCGAAATCAACGCCGCTGAAAAGCTGCCACCCGAGATTGGTGATCGCAGCGTCGCTGATGAACTGAATGGTATTCACCACGCTTGGGTCTACGAGCGATTTGGGATTGTGCACCAGTGAATTGACAAGATTCAAAAACGTAGCATTCGCCGGATCGGTGATCGGCAAATTCGGATTGGCTCGCACGATATAGACGCAACCCGGAGTCGGTGACGTGCAGATGGTTGCCAGCGGGTCGTTGACGTTGACACCGCCGGTGTTCGCGGCCAGCAGGTTCGATATCTTGATGTGATAGTAGGTGGCCTCAAGAACGAGACCCGCCAGAAAGCCGGTCGGCGCGAAATTGAAACCGGCATCCCAGTTGGTCGCGGATTCCGGACGAATAGCCGGGCCATTTCTGATACTTGCCGCGATACCCGCGCCGCCGCTCACCCGGATGCCGCCCGGACTAAGAAGAGCTGCATTGCTGGAGCAGGTCGGGTTGAGATACGCATTCAACGATCCCGGATTTGCTGCCGTGGCGCTGTTCGGTTGGCCCGGAACCGACGGGCAGTTCAGTGATAGAAGGTTGCTGACTGCGCCCGAGATCAACGTGGCCGGGTTGATCATGGTGCCGGCAACCGCCGTTTCTTCGTTAAAAGCGGGTGCGCGGAACGACTTGCCCCAGGTGCCGCGAAGCGAAAGGCCATACGCGACGTTCCAGGTCGCGGCGAGTTTAGGCGTGGTTACGCTGCCGACGTCGTTGTAGTGGTCAAACCGGCCCGACATTTCGAGATTGAGCGATTGAACCAGTGGAATCTGGTTCGCTTCGCCGACAACGGGCACATTCAACTGACCGTAGAGCGAATAAACATTCCGAGACGCCGGATTGGGAGCGACAAGCGGGACCGACGTATCGAAGGTGCTATAATCGGAAAATTCCTCAAAGAAGTAGTGATCGGAGATATAGCTGCCGCCAAGCGCGCCGCGCAGCGTTCCACCCGGAAGGTCGAATATCGGACCGTCCAAATCAAAGCCGATATTCTGCTGCTGCCAGCTTGAGCCTTAATTGCGGAAAGCTCCTATGTAGCTGAGTGTCGCCGGCGAATTGCAGGTAAAGGCTGTCGGGTCGCAGAAAATGTTCAAATAAGGAACGTTGGCTGGTTTTGTGAACGAGGCTTGCGGCGGAGTATTGCCGTTGGCGGGAATACCGGCGACCGTATTTCCCAATGCGGCGCTCACCATATTGAGGTTCACCATTCCTCTTGTGTTCGCGGTATCCCTTTCCTCGCTCATGGAATATTGAACACGGCCGACCCAATTAAACGGAAGATCGTCCCTCAAGCCAAAATGGTAACGTTCGGACAATTCGCCCACTTCGGTCACGGAGGGCGATTCTAACGCCAGATCATAACTGACGCGCAATCCGGCAGGTGCACCCACCGGATAATAGGAATTGATCGTCGGTACCGGGATCGCGAGGAGCGCCTGCTGCAGGGCCGGGCTCGCGCCGGGCACGACCCTCTGGGTCAGCCGGCGGTTCGAATAAAATCCGTCTGCAAAGAATGAGATGCCATCGAACAAATTCTGATCAAACGTGATTGTCGCGCCATTGCGATTCTGCTCCCCCAGGAGATCGCCCCTTTTATAAGGATCTTCGATGTTATTAACGCCCTGATTTGCGAGCAGGGTTGCCCAGGTGAGCCCAACTCCGTTCTGTCCCCGGGGAACGGAATAACAATTGGTGCACGCAAGATTCCCATTGTTGGCGGAAAATCCGAGCGCCTTCATTTGGGGATTTGTGACAAGGGCCCCGGTCGACACGATGCCCGGCACAGAAAGGCTGATCGGCGTCGTATTGTCCAAACCCCAAGGCGTGAAGTCGAACGTGAGATAGGATCGCTTGCCGCCGTTGACTGGGGATGTGTGGTCATATTCGTAACTGAGTGTTACATCGCCCGTGTCCCATTTCCGGCCGTAAAGTTGGGTGGCCTGAATGTGCGGGTCGCCAAGATCGGTCGATTGGCCGTAGTAGAATTGCGTAATAGCGCCTTCGAAACCACGCTTCAGGATGACGTTGACCACACCGGCCACGGCATCCGAGCCATAGGTCGCCGACGCGCCGTCGGCCAGCACGTCGACACGGTCGACAGCAAGCTGCGGGATAATCGACGGATCGATTTCGCAGCCGCCGGGGCCCTGACCGGGATAGCGGATGCCATCGATCAGCAGCAATGTTTCGTTTCCGGAGCCCGTCTGAATACCGTGAATCAGCAGGTTTTGCGGCCGCGTTATGAATCCGCCGCTGTTCGGTGTGCCCGCCCCCGAAACCTGCACATTAAGCGAAGGGACATCTTTCAAAGCATCCGAAATGGTAAGCGCGCCGGCCTCCTGGAAATCCAGTTGTGAAACCGCGGTCACCGGCACACCAACCGCTGCAGCGCCGTGAATGAGAGAACCCGTCACCAGCACCTGTTCCGGTGGAGACGCCTGGGCCGTCTGTGCCGGAGGAACCTGCGCTGCCGCGGTTCCAGCCATAGCCAGAAATGATGCGGTGCCTAACAATGCCAAGAGCATCGCCCGCGATGGGCGCGAATCAATCGGATGCATTTCCCCCCCTCAGCCTTTGGGCCGTCATGACATGGCTTGCCAGTCTTCTTGCGGATCACGCTGTGCGTCGTCCGCAAGCCCCTGCTGAGCATAGCCGCAGCTTCACTTTACCGAATAAGATTGAAATGGCAAGATTCACGCGGCGCAATTGCACAGAACCGAACGAACGCGCACATCATGTGAGCTGAAGCAATCAGCGGCACAACCAGAGGACGAGATTATGCGCGCGATTGGATTCGCATTCGTGACATTGTCGATGTTGCTGACCGCGCCGGTTTGGGCGGCAGCACCGGCTTACAGGATCATCGACCGGATCAAAGTCGGCGACGGCCGGTTTGACTATGCCGTTTTCGACGATTCGACCAACCGCGTTTACATGTCACGCTCGTTCACCACCACGGTGATTGACGTCAAGACGAACAAAGTGAGCCAGCTCGACAGTGCCGCGAATGGGCATATGACATTGCCCATTCCGGGCACGAGTCTGGCGGTTGTACCGCGTGCTCAGGGCATGGAGTTGCCGATTCCGCGTGACGCGCCTGGCATGATCCGCATTGTCGATCTGAAGACCGATTCGGTCGTGGCCGATCTCCCGGCCGGGATAAATCCCGATGGCGCAGTGTACGATCCATTCTCGAAGCTCGTTTTCGTGATGAATCACGTGAGCGGAGAGTCGACAGTCGTTGATCCCGTGAAGCATGCCGTTGTCGCCACAATTCCTGTGGGCGGCACGCTGGAGTTTCCGGCAAGTGACGGAACGGGCAAAGTGTTCGTGAATGTCCAGGACCAGAACCGCATCGGAATCATCGATGTCAAAACGATGAAGGTTGTCGGGTATTATCCGCTTGCCGGTTGTCAGTCGCCTACCGGGCTTGCCTATATTCCCGGCGAAAACCTCCTCGTCTCTGCCTGCGGCAACGGTGTCGCAAAAGTCATTTCGGCGGATACAGGCAAGGAAATCGCCTCATCTGCGATCGGCCGCGGACCCGATGCCGTGAAATACGACCCCGTCCGCCATGTCGTGCTGATACCGAGTGGCCGTGACGGCGAATTGGATATCATCGCGGTCGCTGATCCGTCCAAGATCAACGTGGTGCAAAGACTTCCAACCCAAGTGGGATGCAGAACAGGAGTTGTCGATCCCGCTACGGGGCGATTCTACACCATGGCGTCACGGCCCGGTCCGGCGCCCGCGGGCGGCGGTGGCCGCGCCGCACCTCTGCCTGGTTCATTCGAGGTGTTGGTCATAGGGCCATAGAGCCCATCCGGTTTATTGTCGTGTCTCATTTGTTGCGCGAAAGCGCAGACCGCTGATGGCATCAACGGATGCTTCGGGCACTGCCAGTCCGCGATTGTTTTCTGAACAGACTTCCTCTTCCACTTTCGGCACGCGCGCGCGTTTGTAATTGAGCACACCCGACCAGACGGTGGTGAAGGCTCCCGGATCTTCGACCGTGAAGATATCCTCGAGCGTCTTGCCATCGTTCACAATGCGATAGCGCTCCACCACATGAAGCGCCTTGGTGTGCGGAGTCCCAAAACGGTCGGTCGCCGTTTTGTCGTTCATGCCAATGGTATCAACAACCAGCGTGTCGCCTTCGTAATGCCCGACCGAGTCGCCGTAATAGGACGGCTCGCGATCCGCGGCATGTTGCTGGTTCAGGTAGATGTGCCGGCTTTGATTATCGCGCTGATACAGGAACACAACTTCATTCGGTCCTTGCAGCATCTCAAGCGAGCCGATCAGCGTGAAAACGTCCGGAACGCCGGAGGGTCTGCACATGGCCGCATTTGTCAGCGAAGGTCCGCCGGCGAGTTGTCGGTCGCCTTCCTTTTTGACGACCTCCGCCGCCCAAGGCTGGAGGATGGGATTCGTGTAATCGCCAATCCAAAGGTTGCCTCCGGTGCCACCCTCATGCGCGGGTCCGCTTGCTTTGCTTCGGTGCACGGGACCTAGCGTTGTCGAAGGCAGGTTCTCCCAATCCTCCTGAGGCACCGTGTGCTCCCAGAAACCGGAGAGGTCGGGCACCGCATAGTTCGCGCCGTAAACAGGCCAGGCGAATAACCAAGCCATCCCCGCGGGCAAAATTGTGCAGGAAATCCGGAATTTCATGAGCACTCCTCTCATGCGCAAGTGCGGGCGCTTGACAGAGCAATAGGAAAAGGCTTATTACGTAGGAGAATTATATAGGAACAATTCCTATGACCGCGTTGCGTGACCGATACGGAGTATCACTTGCGAATCCGAAAACATCAGCAAATCCAACGAAGTATCACCCGTATCACTTCAACAGCCCGTTTTTTGGCATGGCCGGCAACTGCCTCAATGCCCAGCCGGAAGCACTGTAAGCCCGGCCGCTTTGAACACGGCGCCCCCCGACGGGCTCGTCATCGCCTTGATGAAAGCGCGCGCAGCCTCCGGACTGGCGCTCACCGTCGTCACGCCTGCCACATAGTCGGTCGGACTTTGGATTGCGTCAGGCAATGGGCCGGCGATTTTCACGCCTTTGTTCGGCGCCAATTCCGCGATGAAGCTGATGCCGATTTCCGCATCGTGCTTGGCGACCGCATCGGCCACTTCCGAGCCCTGGTTGCGATAGACGATCTTGCTCTTCATCTGATCGTAGATGCCCATGCGTTTCATCAGTCCTTCGAAATAGGTGCCCGACGTGCCGCCTGCCGCCGGATTCACATAAGAGACCGAACGTGCCTTCAGCAGAGATGCCTTGAAGCTGTCGGGTGACGACAGATCGGGTGCAGCGCCGTTCGGCTGCATCGCGACACCGATCAACGCGCGCACCAGAGTCGTGCGCGTTCCGGGCGCAATGCGGTTTTCCTTCTGCAGACCATCCAGGCCTGCGGCCGTTACAACAACGACATCGGCCTTCTCGCCGGTCTGAAGCCGCTTCTGCAGAGCCCCCGTCGTATCCGACACGTAGTCGAGTCTGTTGCCGCTCGCCTTCGCGAATTCGGCGCCGATCTTCTCGACGGTTTCGGTCATGGCGCCGCCGACAAAGACTTTAAGCTCCGCCGCGTCTGCCGCCGGCATTCCGAGCGCCAGCGAAACGGCTGCTCCAACCGCCCATAGGACTTTGCTTTTCATGGTTCCTCCCGTCTTGACGCCTTTGTACCAGGGTTATGAACGCTGTTCAAAAATCTGGTTTGCCGGCCTGAGGAATCGGCAACGTTCCGGGGGCGTCAAACAGACCGTGGGGATTCTCAGCGCAGCTCGACTCGATCATCGGGCCCGCATTGCCCGTCGCGGACAGAAAATCATCGGCTCGTTTCGGGGGTTCGGCGACACGCGGCTCAACCCGGCGATAGCGTTGTATTGCGTCCCACGGCGTTGTGAATGCGCCGGGGTCCTCGACGTGCAGCTTGACCTCCAGACGCATGCCGTCATCGGACATCCGGAATCGCTCGATGGTATGCAACCGCGCGGTGTGTGGCGTCGCGAAATTGTCCACCAATGTCTTCTCCGAAATGCCGATGGTGTCGACCACCAGCGTGTCACCCTCGTATTGCCCGACAGATTCTCCGTACCAGGACGGTTTTGGATTTTTCGAATGCGGCGTATTGAGGTACACGTGACGGACCTGATGGTCGCCCTGCCAGATCATCACCACCTCTCTCGGCGTCTGAACGAAGTACACGGGCTGTTGCGGATAGAGCAGAAACGCGGGCGTGCCCACAGGCCAGCAGCTTGCCTGGCGTGTGAAGCCGGGTTTGCCCGCCCGGATGGCATCGTTCCGCGCACGAACTTGCTCTTTCGCCCAGGGCTGCAGGATTGGAGCATCGGGATCGCCCATTTCGAAGATCGGCTGCGCGCCCCTTTCGAAAAAGCCCGCGTTGGACGAGGCATGCCCGCGATCGAGGGCGCGAACCGGCCCGGGCCCGGAAGGCGGCTGAATGAAGGGTCCGGGCGTCGCGGCCCAGCCGACGGAAGGATTGGGCGCAAAATCGGGCGGCGCGCCGGCTCCCGCGGCGTGTGCGGCGCCGTTCACCAAGGCGAATGCGCCAAAAGCCATCCCAGCGATTCCCGCCAATTTAGTCATGTCATCCTTCCCTGATGCCAACGATTTATCGCCGCTCGTGTGAGAGGCCGTTCCGCGTGTTATACATCAATCACCGTCACGCAGTCGAAGCCGGGGCCTTAGGTCATGCGTCTATCGCGCCTCATCGCCGGAGCAGCATTTCCGTTGCTTGGGCTTGTGGTTTTCGCCGTGAGCGAGAGAGCCGCCGCTCAGGCCGGGAATCAACAATACAGCCGAGCAAATATTCAAGCCGGCTATCGCCTCTATTCGGCGCAATGCGCGCTCTGCCACGGCGGCAACGGCGACGGCGTTGCGGGGGTAAATCTTGCGCGCCAGCAATTCCGCCGTGCTTCGACCGATGGCGACATCAAGAACACCATAACCACCGGAGTGGCGGCCTCCGGCATGCCGCCGTTTCGATTCCAGCCGGCCGAGCTTGACGCCATTGTCGCCTACATCCGTTCGGGCTTCGATCTCTCCGGCGTTCCGTTTACCGTCGGGGATGCGACGCGCGGGAAAGCGATCTACGACGGAAAAGGGGGTTGCGCCGCGTGCCACCGCGTCCATGGGAACGGCTCATGGGTTGCGCCCGATCTCAGCGACATCGGAGTGAGCCGCAGGCCTTCCGCGATCCAGCGCTCGATCCTCGAGCCCACCATGGCGATGCAGCCGATCAACCGTCCGCTTCGCCTCGTCACACGCGACGGACGCACGATCGTGGGCCGCCGGCTGAACGAGGACACCGCCAGCGTCCAGTTGATCGATCGCGAGGGGCGGCTGATCTCGCTTTCGAAAGCAGACATTCGTCAGTTCGAACTCGGAACCACATCGGAAATGCCATCCTATGCCGGCAAGCTCTCCGGCGCCGAAGTCGCCGACCTTCTGGCGTATCTTCTTTCACTGAGGGGATAGCAATGCGCGCTTTTTCCTATGCGACGATCGCGTTGTTGGCAGCACTTGGTCTGCCGCTTCCAGCCGCGGCGCAAGTCACCGCAGAACGCATCCTGCGTGCTTCTGCCGAGCCGCAAAACTGGCTCACCTATAATGGCGGCTACGACAGCAAGCGGTTCAGTCCCCTCAACCAGATCACGCCTGCGAACATCAAGGACCTTGAACTGAAATGGGTCGTTCAGAATCAGGTGTTCGGCGCCTGGGAGTCGAACCCGCTTGTCGTCGATGGGATCATGTACGTCACCGAACGTCCCAACGACGTGATGGCGATCGATGCGAAAACCGGCCGGCTGTTCTGGCTCTACCGTTACACGCCGGCGGCCGATTCCCATATCTGCTGCGGCGCCAACAATCGCGGCGTCGCGATGCTCGGCGATACGCTCTACATGGGCACGCTGGACGCGCATCTTGTCGCGATCGACGCCAAAACCGGCCGGGCGATTTGGAATGTCGAAGTGGCCGACCACAGGGCCGGCTACTCGTTCACGCTGGCGCCGCTGGTCGTGAAGGACAAGATTATCGTCGGCGCCGGCGGCGGCGAATTCGGCATCCGCGGTTTCATCGCAGCCTATGACGGCAAGACCGGCAAGCAGGTTTGGCGCTTCAACACCATTCCCGGCCCAGGCGAAGCCGGCCACGAAACCTGGCACGGGGATGATTGGAAGACCGGCGGCGCGTCGGCCTGGGTCACCGGTTCCTACGATCCGGCGTTGAACCTGCTCTATTGGGGCGTCGGAAATCCCGGCCCCGATTGGAATCCCGACCAGCGGCCCGGCGACAATCTCTATTCGGATAGCGTGGTGGCGCTCGATCCGGATACCGGCAAACTGAAGTGGCATTTTCAGTTCACGCCGAATGACCCTTATGACTACGATTCGGTGCAGGTCCCGGTGCTCGCGGACATCGATTGGCAGGGCAAGCCCACCAAAGCGATGCTATGGGCAAACCGCAATGGCTATTTTTATGTGCTCGACCGCAGCACCGGAAAATTCCTGTTGGGTCAGCCCTTCGTGAAAGTGAATTGGTCGCGCGGGCTCGATGCGAACGGCCGTCCGGTCCTGACACCGCAACCCCCCGGAATGCCGACTTGGCCCGGCGTTCAGGGCGGCACCAACTGGTATCCTCCCTCGTTCAGCCCGCGTACCGGGCTGTTCTATTTCTCGGTGTGGGAAAACTACGCCTCGATCTTTCGCAAAGAGCAATCGGAATATGTCGCGGGCCGCAACTTCAACGGCGGTGGTACGACCGTCCTATCGCCGGTCCCTAGTTCGCCGACCATCGGGGTGGGCCGCAGAGGACCTATCGACAATTGGACCAGCGACGTCGGTAGCGGAGCAACGATTGCGGTCGATCCGCATACCGGCAAGCGCGTTTGGACGTTCCCGCAATATGACGTGACGGATGCCGGCATCCTGACGACCGCCTCGGATCTGCTGTTCACCGGCGGGCGCGAGGGCTACTTCTACGCGCTTGATGCGAAGACGGGGAAAGAGCTCTGGAAAGCAAATCTCGGCGGCTCCATCGTGATGGCGCCGGTCACTTATCAGATCGATGGCAAGCAGTACGTGTCGGTGATCTCCGGGAGCACTCTTGTCACGTTCGGCTTACGCAATTAGGGGTTTGCAAAGATGAAACTGCACGTCACGATCGCCCTTGCTGCGATTCTATTCTCGACATTCCAAGCCGCGGGCCAGACCGCCGATCGCGTCACTCCGGATTGGATCACAACGGCAAACCAGCCATGCAAGATTTGGATTCCGGAGCCGCAACCGGATGAATCCGTGACGTGGTCAGGAGCGTGCAAAGACGGCCTCGCAACCGGAAAAGGGATCCTGCGTTGGACGGAGAACGGCAAACCCGATGTGGAATTCGATGGTCAGTACGCCAACGGCAAGCGCAACGGGTACGGCGTCATGATCGCTCCGGACGGAAAGCGCGCTGAGGGCGTGTGGGTGAATGACCGGCTTGTGACCACAGATGAACCTCCGATCTAACCCTTGCTCGAATTTCATTCTTGGAAATTGCTTAACTAGGGTACAGTGCTTTGGATGCCGGCTGGCGGTGAGAGTCATGGACAGGATGATCAGGATAACGGCGCTGACAGGTTTCGTCGTTTTGGCGGCTGCCTCGGCGCATGCCCAAGGCTGGTACAATTACGCCATTCCCGGTGGGCTGGCTCCCGCCAATGCTCCATCACGGCCGAACAACGACAGCTACAGCGGATTGTATCTAGGCCCTGATGGCGAATTCCGCTCCGGCTCTGTTCACACTTTTTCCATGGACCTCGGCGACGGCATATCCATGGGACTGTTCACCACCGTTTCAAATAGTCCTGCGCTTCCGGCCATTCTCGTCCCGGGCTTTGCGGGCGGTATCACGACCAATTATGCGAACGGCTTGTATCTCGATCCGGCGGTAGGTTCGCCCTCGAACGTCTCCGGCCGGCTATCCGTAGCTCTTGGCGGCGGGCTATCCATGGATTTCCTTGGCGGTCTATCGAGATGGCCGGGTAACTTCGGACCGGGAAGCGGTTTCGAAAACAGCATGTCCACGACTGTCGGCACCGGCTTTTCGATGAATTTCGGTCACGGCGGAACGCTGAGCCTAACCGGCAGCGTATCCCGGGGCTTCGGTCCCGGGTTTTCCGCGAGGCCCTGCAGCTCCCTTTCGATCGCGGCCTGCCGCTAAACCGATTAAACCGCAGTGTTGGACGGCAAATCCGAGGCCCCCAACGGAACCCTTAGTCTAAGCCGCTCGCTTCGCTCCCGTCACGTGGCCATGATTTCGATCGGCGGGATCATCGGCGCGGGCTTGTTTGTCGGGAGCAGCGCGGCGATTGCTGCCGTCGGCCCTGCTGTGATTTGCAGCTACGTGATCGCCGGCGTGTTGATTTTGCTCTCCATGCGGATGCTCGGAGAGCTCGCGTTAGCCAATCCCGGCGTCGCCTTCTTCACCGACTACGCTCGCAAAGCGCTCGGCCACAGTTGGGGTTTCGTCGGCGGCTGGTTGTATTGGTACTTCTGGATGATCGTTGTGGCGGTCGAGGCGCTCGCAGGCGCAATCATTCTGCATGACCAGTGGATTGCGTTTCCGGTTTGGCTCATCGGGCTGGTCCTGCTTGCTTGTCTCACCGCGGTGAACCTCTTATCGGCCCGCTCCTACGGCGAATTCGAATTCTGGTTTTCGTCGATAAAAGTCGCGGCGATCATCGCTTTTATTGCGGTGACCGGCAGCTATGTTCTGGGGCTCACTTCGCACGCCGGCCCGGATTACTCAAATCTTGTCCGGTTCGGCGGGTTTGCCCCATTCGGCGCATTGTCCGCGCTGGCCGGAGTCGCCACGGTCATCTTCTCCCTGACAGGCGCCGAGATCGCAACCGTTGCGGCGGTGGAATCGAAAGAGCCTGCTCGGGCGATCGCCTCTATGACGACTACGCTGACGATCCGAGTGCTCTTGTTCTACGTGGTTTCGATCTTCCTGATCCTGTGTACCGTGGGTTGGAATACGATCAAGCCGGGCACGTCCCCTTTCGTAGCCGCCCTGGTGCAGGTTGGCGTTCCGGGCGCTACGCTGGTGATGAACATAGTCGTTCTGACGGCGGTGCTGTCGTGCCTGAATTCCGGTCTGTACGTGACCTCGCGGGTCCTGTTTGCGCTTGCTGCGAATGGGGATGCGCCCCAGGCGCTAGTGAGCCTCACGCGCCGGAGAGTGCCGGCGCGAGCAATCCTGACGGGAAGCATTTTTGGTTATGCAGCCCTGATCGCTTCGGTTGTTTCGCCAACCGGGGTTTTTTCGTTTTTGGTCAATGCTTCCGGGGCGGCGATGCTCGTGCTGTACTTTGTCATCGGGCTGGCCCAAATCCGGCAACGCAATACGATGTCCCGCGCGGACTTGGCTGCGTTGCCGCTTAAGATGTGGCTATTTCCCTGGCTAAGTTATGCAGCGCAGGCGGGCATCTTGGCGGTCCTCATCGCCATGCTGTTCATCCCCGATCTCGCCAGCCAGCTATACACGACGCTGCTTTTCGTAGTTTTCCTGTGGCTGATCTATTTTGCTCTGCGAAGGGCGCGCCCTTATCGCGCAACTTCGGACGTTGAGGCTCAAAGATAGTTTCCTTCGTCTCTATCGGCCGGCGGGGACTCACACCCGGCAGCGATTACCGCTACATTGGCATCAACCTGTGCCGCAAGGATTTCCGTCAGAGGAGGATTCCGCCATGCGTGCTCGCAATGCATTTGTCAGATTCACTATCGTTGCCGGACTGGCCTGCTTCGGCACGCTCGCCCTGGCTCAGGCGCCTAACCAGCCGCTCACCGTCAAAAAGGTCAAAGACAACATCTATTTCGTCGAAGGCGGCGGAGGCAATTCCAGCATCATCATCGGGCAGAACGGCGTCATTGTCGTCGATGCCAAAACGACGGTGGAGGCGGGCAAGCAGGTCGTGGACGCGGCCGGCAAGCTCACCAACAAACCGATCACGACGGTCATCCTGACCCACAGCGATGCCGACCACGTCAACGGTCTTCCCGCATTCCCGAAGGGCGTGACGATCATTGCGCATGAGAACGACAAGAAGGAGATGGAGCGGGCACTGGCCGCCGGCGCACGCGGCGCGCCGCCGAAAGACTATCTGCCGAACAAGGTCGTGAGCCAGGCGCGCGAATCCGACACCATCGACGGCGTGAAGATGACTCTGATCCATATTGCGCCCGCGCATACGAGCGGCGATCTGGCGATCTACCTTCCCGACGATAAGGTTGTCATCAGCGGCGATCTCATCGGCAATGGCGATCCGCTGATCCACCTGCAGAAGAACGGCAGCTCGGAGGGCTGGATCAGGTTCGTTTCGGCGCTCGTGCAGCTCGACGCCAACACCTACGTGCTCGGCCATGCCGATCCGGCGACAAAGGCGCAGGTCGAGATGAAACTGAAGAACGCCGAAGCCAAGCGGGCCAAAATCGCCGCCTTGGTGAAACAGGGCAAGTCGCTTGACGAGGTCAAGCAGGCGTTTGGGGAAACCTCGGCACCAGCCGGCGGCAACGGACCGCGGTTCCCGAGCTTCACGGAGACCACCTACGAGGAGCTGACAAAGAAGTAGCGGTCCACACTTACCGAATCGTGCGCGCCCCCCGCTGCGGGCGACGGCGCAAATCCCAGTAGCGTTGAAACGCGAATTTGAGCAAACTCCTCGCGGGGGGCGCGACAATGACGCAGAACGGATTTCGCTCGTCTGTAAGCGGGGCGGGGGTTGCTTTTGCCATCACCAGCGCAGTTTTCACTCCGGCGATGGCTGGTGAAAGTCCCATGCCGGAGCAGGTCGTCATCACCGCGCGGCCGCCCGACCCGGTGGGCAACGCGGCGTTTTCCACCAGCGTTCTGGACGAGCAACAAATTCAGCTAACGCCACAGCTCGACGAAGCGCTGAAGCAGGTGCCTGGGCTGTCACTGTTTACGCGCCGCAGCAGTCTGTCCACCAACGTGTTCGCGCAGTCCGTATCGCTGCGCTCGATTGGCGCCTCGGGAGCAGGGCGGGCGCTAGTCACGCTCGACGGTGTGCCGCAGAACGACCCGTTTGGTAACTGGGTGGTGTGGAGTTCGCTGCCGGTCGAAGACATCCAGGCGGCCGAAATCGTGAAGGGTTCGGGCGCTGGGCCCTACGGCGCGGGCGCGCTCACCGGCGTCATCGCGCTCACGGAACGCGCGGGCACCAGCGGCGTCGCGGATGCCGAGGTGGGCGAAATCCACGAAGGACGCTTGGCCGGCGCGGGCAGCGAGCAGTACGGCAATGTCAGCATCGGCGCGAGTGCGATGTATCTGAACAGCGGCGGCTGGATTCCCTTATTGCCATCGCAACGCGGCCCCGCCGACGTGCCTCTCTCTCTGAAAGCGAGCAACGCCGCCATCCATGGCGGTGTGGACATCGCAGGCACACAGGCGACCGCTCGTCTCGGCTGGTATGACGAGACGCGCGGCACGGGTCTTGCCGGCGCGAGTTCGACCGCAAGAGGAACGGACGGCAGCGTCACGATCGCCACGCCCGAACAGCCGGGGGAACTCGGCTGGCGTATTCAGGGCTGGTTCCGCGACACCAACATGCAGAATCTGACGGTGGCGCTCGCTGCGAAACGCGCCAGCACTACACCCGCGGGCAACCAATATGCGGTGCCTGCGCTCGGCTGGGGCGTCAATGCGGCGGTCCGCGGGAGTTTCGATTTCCTGGATTGGGAAGCGGGCGCCGATGTCCGGCTGGCCGATGGTCAATCGCAGGAATTGTTCGCCTTCCAGAATGGCGCATTCCGTTCCAGCCGCTTTGCCGGTGGACGTACTTTTGTCGGCGGCGCCTATCTCGAAGGCGCAAGCCGCTTCGATGAATGGATGGTCACGCTCGGCGTCCGTATGGATGAATGGCGCAACTACGATGGCCATACCATCGAACGGACGTTGGCCACCGGAGCGGTCACGCTGGACAACTCACCGCCCAATGCCAGCGGCACGTTGCCCACCGCGCGCGGGGGATTGCGCCGCGAATTCGATGATCAGCTGTTTCACTTTGTGCGCGCCGCCGCCTATGTGGGATTTCGTCCACCATCGCTGAACGAGCTGTTCCGCGGCTTTCGCGGCGGCAACAGCTACACCGAGGCTAACTCCGCGCTGAAACCGGAAAAGCTCTACGGCGCCGAGATCGGCATCGGGAACGACCGCGGACCATTCACCTGGGACGTGACGCCGTTCTGGAATCAGATCGCTGACGCCGTGACCTTGGTGACAATCGCAAACGGACCCGGGACGTTCCCCATCGCGGGCTTCATTCCCGCGGGCGGACAGGTCATCCAGCGGCAGAATGTCGGCACCATCCAAGGTTATGGCGTCGAGGGCGATGCGCAATGGCAGCTCGATACGCGAATCGCATTGCGCGGCGGATGGAATCTCACCGACGCGCATGTGTTTGGCGACGGCCAGGCGCCGCAGCTGACGGGCAAGCGGCCGCAAAATACGCCGCGCTGGACGGTTACGGGCGGCGTGATTGCCAATCCGCATCCGCTGGTCACGCTGGAAGCATATCTGCGCTACGAATCGGCGCGCTGGTCGGATGATCTGAACACGCTCCGCGTGGGACCTTACACCACGATGGATGTGCGGGCCAATTTCCATGTGCTGCGCGGCGCGGATGTGTATGTTGCGGTGGACAATGCGTTTGACGCGCTGATTCCGACGTCACGCGGCGCCGATCAGACCATTGGCATTGACGAGCCGCGCCTGTTCCGGGCGGGAATCAGGGTCAGCTATTGACCGGAAAACTTCGCGGTTGACGAATTAACCAAAAACTAACCAACCGCTCGCGACGGCGGCGATTCTCTCATAGACTGCGAATCAAACAGCCGTGGGGGGGAACGATATGCGCGGCAAACCTTGGGCGCATCTCATGCTGTGGCCGGCGACGTTTCTTGCTTGGTGGGCTCTCTTCGCGATCGGGCAAAATTTGTTTGCCTGGGTCGATCCTTCGTCGGGGCTGATCGCGCGGCTGATCGAAATAATTGCGGTTTTTCCTATCTATATCTTGGTCGTGTTCGGTCCTATTGTCCTTCACCAAGTCGGAAAGACTGCCTGCTCGACGCCGGCGAGACGGGACCGCTTGACTTCCTTTGAGCACGACGCAACCCCGCAAAAGGTTGGAGGAGCTCGCGGCCTGGTTGACCGCCTTCGCGGAGCTGCCGCATGACCCAAGACGAGCTCACCAAATGGGCTTTGGCGAATGGCTGGATCATGATCGAAGGCCACCCCAGCCTGACGAAACCGTCGAAAACCACCGAAGCCATCGTCCGCATGATCCTGAAAGCGACGGTGGTGATTATCGAATTCAAGAAACCTGTCGGGAAGTGGGAGAAGATCTCCAGCGTGCCCTATGCAAAGATCGAAGCCGATTCCGAAACAGGATTTCCGCGGGGTCTTGGCTTCGACACCATTTCGGGCTTTACCATGCTGATGGAGGACAACAAGAACCGCGCGGTGTTTGCGAAATTGGCAGGCCGGCCGCGCGACGCTTGATCGAAAGGTGCCAGCATGACAGAGCCCTCCGCCGCCGCGAAATTGGTCGGCGACTTTGCACCCAAATTGGTCGAACTGACTGACAACGTCTTATTCGGCGATATCTGGGAACGGCCGGGCCTGTCAAAACGCGACCGCAGCCTCGCGACGGTCACCGCGCTCATTGCGCTCAATCGAACCGAGCAGCTGCCGTTCCATCTTCGCAGGGCGCTGGACAACGGCCTCACAAAGGACAAGCTGGTCGAATTAATCACGCATCTCGCCTTCTATTCCGGCTGGCCGAATTCGATGTCCGCCGTCGTGATTGCAAAAGACGTATTCGCGAGCCGTTGAACGAAGCCTGCCGGTGCTCTAGAAACCGCCGGAGTCAGCCAGAGCAGATCGCCCATGAGCAAGGTCATTGTTCCTCGGATCGCCGCAATCTCAATGTCCGGTGCAGCGGTGGCGGCATCGATCGCGACGCTTGCGCTCGCGCAAAATCTTCCCAATGGCAAGGGCAAGGACGTGGTGGAAACCGTCTGCGCCGGCTGCCATGACCTCTCGCCCATCACCGAGAGCGTCGGCGGCAGCCACGACGATTGGGACATGGTCGTCCAAAGCATGATCGCGATGGGCGCGACGATCAAACCCGAGCAGATTCCGCTGATAACGGACTACCTCGCCCAGAACTTCCCGCCCAAACCGAAACGCTAGCCACCTGTCACGTGAGCTTGGCCGTTGATTTGAACGGCATTTCTTTATCCTTCGGTAGCGAACCGTTAGGCACTTCGCTAGTTTACTGCCCCAGTGGTTCCGATGGTGGAGTAACCGGGTGCGTGCTTCGTGGGCGGTTGCGTTGGTGTTGTCGGCGGTGGGCTTTTCGACGGTTCAGTCATCGGGCGCAGGCGCCCAGGCGCTTCCCTGGCGCATCACCAAAACCGAATGGACGGCGGCTGACGAAAAAGGCTTCGGCGATTTCGTGGCTGCCATCGCCAGGAGCGGCTGCACCACCACGGTTTCCTGCATGCGCAGCGCCGCTAATCTGTATCATGAAAGCGATCCCGCCTCATTCGAGCTCCACGCCGACTGCGCCAAATGGGTATACATGCTGCGCGCCTATTATGCGTCGAAGAACGGTCTGCCCTTTTCCTATGTCAGCAAGATCACCGGCTATGGCGACGATCTGCGATTCACCGAAACGTCGAATACGGCGTTAGCCCGGCGCGATCTTATCGACAATGGTGACGGCATCGCGGTCATCCCGGTGTTGCGAGTCCTGCATGATCAGGTTTGGACGGCCACCTACCGCATGCATCCAGCCTACGAAACGCCCGTCGAACAGGATTTCTACTCACCCAAGATTCAACCAGGTTCCATCCGGCCGGGAACCGCCATCTACGATATCAACGGTCACGTCGGACTGGTTTACGAGGTGACGGCGGATGGACGCATTCTTTATATGGATGCCCATCCCGACGAGAACGTGACACGCAGCCTCTATGGCCCGCAATTCGGCCAAAGCCCGGCGAAGTTGGGCGGCGGCTTCAAGAATTTCCGCCCCTTGAAACTCGTTGGCGCGGCGCAGACCGACGATGGCGCCTATATCGGCGGCTCGATGGTGCTGGCGTCGAATGAGGAAATCGCCGATTATTCGCTGGAACAATATCGCGGCAACGTACCGAACGCGAATGCCGACGGCCCTGGCTCGCAATTCCTCTATAACAATATCCCGCTTGGACTGTTCGAATATGCCCGTGCTTCAATGTCGGGCGGCGGGTACGCCTTCAATCCGGTTTATGAGTTGAAGGCGACCCTTGTTTCGCTATGCCGCGATGCCAAGGATGGAACGCCCACATCGGTTGCGCGCCTGCAGAACGGCTTCGTCACGCTGTATCGCGATCTGACCGAAATGATCGCGCTGTGGGAGAAACGCGATCTGCGCATCGTTTATGATGGGCGTTCGCTCAAGGAGACCCTTGGCGATGTTTATGCTGCCGAAGCGCAAGCTTGCAGCATGAGCTACGCGGACAATCAGGGCCGGACAATCGTCGCGAACCTCAACGACATCGCTGCGAGCACGCCGCAAACCGATGTGCGAACATTGATCTCGCGGATCAGCGATTTGGCGCCCTTCTCCGGAATGCGCCCCGTCGGTTATTGACCCGTCCGAGTAGCTCGCGAAGGCGAAGGCATCAAGGATTCGCCGCCTTCGTCATCCGCTCCATCTCGAGTTCTGCCTTGAGACTCTCGACGTCGCGGTAGATCGACGCGGCGGCAAGCGTGCGTCCGCGGCGTTTGAAGCGAAGCATGCAATCCTTTGCCTGAATATCGCCTTCGACCGCGATTTCATCCCAGCTTTCGGCGTGACCCACATAGTTGATGGGTATGTCGTAATGCTGGCTCCAAAAGAACGGCACGGCGGTGAACTTCTCGCGGTCGCCCAGCATGTTCCGTGCAGCCGTTTGGCCTTGGCGCTCGGCGACAACCCAATGTTCGACGCGGATGGGCTGGCCGCTATGTGCATCGGGCCAACGCGCGATATCGCCGGCGGCAAAGACCCCAGGCGCGCTGGTTTCGAGATAAGCATTCACCGCAACTCCGCGATCGACGGCCAATCCGGCCGCTTCGGCGAGTTGCGTTCGAGGGCGCACACCAATGCCGGCGACGACAAGGTCGGCATCGAGGACAACCCCGCTGTTCAGTTTCACACGCGCCGTTTCGATTTCGCGCGCCGTATCTTCGAGGTGAAAAATCACGCCGTGCTGCTCGTGAAGCGCACGGATGAAATCGCCCATTTGCGGACCCAAAATTCGCTCCATGGGTCGCTTCTCCGGCGCAACGACGCAGACCTCGATGTTGCGCGCGCGCAGCGAAGCCGCGACCTCAAGTCCGATAAAGCTGGCGCCCAGAACCACGGCGTGGCGGGCCGATCCGAGGCGCGCGATGATCGCCCGGCAATCGGCAAGGCTGCGCAGCGTGTGAACGTGGGATTGTTCCGCTCCCGGGATGGCAAGACGGACAGGCTCCGCGCCGGTCGCGAGCAGCAGCCGGTCATAAGCAACCGTGCTGCCGTCGCCCAATGCGACCTCGCGCGCGCGCAGATTTATGGCGGCGATTTTCGTCTTGAGACGCAAGTCGATGTGGTTTTCGGCATAAAAATCGACCGGCCGCAACGGCACCCAATCCTCCGGCGCACTGCCCGCGAGATAATCCTTTGAGAGGTTGGGACGGTCGACAGGCGGGGCATCGTCGTCGCTCAACATGACGATACTGCCTTGGAATCGCATGCGCCTGAGCATTTCGGCGGCGGCAAATCCTGCGGCTCCGCCACCGGCGATCACGATCTTGTCCCGTGCGGCGCCCGTCAGCCCCGGGCGTGATTTCGGCTCGGCCGCCGGCTGTCTATCCCGCACAAAAATCTTGCCGTCTCGTTGCTCGACCTTCCAGCGCTCGAGCGGAGCCAAAGCCGGGGCGCGCAAGGGTTCGCCGGTGCGCAGGTTGAAACAGGCATGATGCCATGGGCAGCGCACGGTCTCGTCAACCAAGAGCCCATCGGCGAGCGGTCCGTGATAGTGGGTGCAATGTGCCGCAACCGCGAATATCTCACTGCCGCGGCGAACCAGGAGGACTTCGGCTTCGCCGATGTGTCCGGCAAGCATGCTGCCATGGACTAAAAGGTTTGCTTCGATCCCCTGGGCAAGATCCGGCCCTTTGGTTTCATCCCCAGCCATTCTCGCCTCTAGGTCCAGCCCCTCCAAAGCATAGTCTGGGAAGCGATGCCTTTGAAGCGAACCTTTCCTGTTACGCGGAATTCGCTGGCAGAAATCTTTCAGAGAAGAAATTGGAGAAGTGCAAACGCATACGCGGCTGCCAATCGCGGCAGCCGCGTATTCTTGTTTATCGCTTAGCCGCGGTGACCTCCGCCACCGCCATGCCCGCCGCCGCCACCATGGCCGCCGCCGGCAAAACCGCCACGACCACCGCCGGCGAAGCCACCATGGCCTCCGGCAAAGCCGCCACGGGCGCCACCGGCGAAGCCGCGGCCTTCGTAGCCTCTATCGGCGAAGCCATGTCCGCCACCCCAATAACCGCCGCCCCAATAACCGCCGACAATGGCGGGGCCATACGCGGGCGGATAGGCGCAGGCATAGGGATCGTAATAGGGGCTATACGGATCGCATACGGGATAGCCATAAACGGGTGGAGCGACCGGCACGCCGACGCCAAACCCGAAACGGACCTGCGCGTCTGCCGGCGCCACGGCCACGGCGGCGCCGCACACCATCGCAGCTCCGATTGCAATTTTTGCCATCATTCTCATGATCTTTTTCCTTGGTTGGCGCGCCCAAGAAGCGCGCGTTCATGGCACTAATATAGGGTGTCGGGGTGAACCTCTTCTGGAGCGTCCATTCATGCTGTGTTCATCGCCGCGAAAAGCTTCGTAAATCCGAGGCCTTTGCCCTCGTAATCCGCGGAGCGGAGCTATTTTTCGATGACAAATTGGTGATCGCTGCTCGGCATCATGGCTAGGATCAAGTTTGAATGACTTCTGGACCGCAGAACGTGCCTCCGCGGATCAGTCCGGGTCTTGCGCAGACCATGCGGCAGGCGCTGGCGCTGCACAAACAAGGCCGCCTGGACGAAGCGGAACGCCTTTATCGCGAAGTCATCGCCGCTGCGCCGCACCTCGCGGATGCCTGGCACTTTATCGGCCTGGTCGAGACGCAGAGAGGACGTGACACCGCGGCGCTCGAATGGATCGGCCGCGCACTGGCGCTCGATCCGAAGAACGCGGCTGCGTACTACAACCGTGCGAACTCGCTGCAAAGGCTTGGGCGGCCTGAAGATGCGCTTGCCGATTACGAACGCGCGCTGGCGCTCCAGCCGCGTCATCTCGCTGCTCTCAACAATCGCGGCATCCTGCTGGAAAAGCTGCGCCGGCCAATGGAAGCGCTCGCGAGCTATGATCGGGCGCTCGCGATCGACGCGGATCGTACCGACACGTTGAGCAATCGCGGCAATCTGTTGCTCAGCTTGAAGCGGCCGCAGGAGGCACTCGCGGCCTGCGAACGCGCTCTGGCCTTGAACCCGCGGCAAGCCGGCACGCTGAACAATCGAGGCAACGCCTTGCGCGATTTGAAGCGGCCCGACGAAGCGCTCGCGAGCTACGATGCGGCGCTCGCCCTGCAACCCGATTTCACGACCGCGCAAGTCAACCGCGCCAATGCGCTCCGCGACCTGAAGCGCTTCGATGAGGCGCTCGGCGCGTATGATCGCGCGCTGGCCGTGGCGCCCGATGACGCCGACGGCTGGAACGGCCGCGGTCTAGCCTTGGTCGATCTGCAGCGTTACGAGCCGGCTGCCAATTCATTTGAGCGAGCACTCTCGCTGCGGCCGGATTTTGCCGAGGCGCTCTATGGTTATGGCTACGCGCTGCTGCAGCTGAAACGGCATGACGAATCCATCGCGGTCCACGAGAAGCTGCTCCTCCTCAAGCCCGATCATCCTTATTCGGCTGGTATGCTGCTGCACGCCAAACGGACGGCATGCGATTGGAAAGGACTGGAGAAGATCACTGAAACGGTGCGCGCCGGAATCCGTGCCGGCCGGCGCGTCACCACGCCCTATGCCTTCATTCCGCTCTCCGATTCCGAAGACGACAATTTCCGCTGCGCGCGGATTTTGGTGGAGGACAAGTACAAGCCCTCAGCAACGCCCTTATGGCGCGGAGAACGCTATCGGCACGAGCGCATTCGCCTCGGCTATTTTTCGGCCGATTTCCGCCAGCATCCGGTTTCCTCAGCGATCGCCGGCATATTCGAACTTCACGATAAACAGCGCTTCGAAACCTTCGCGTTTTCCTTCGGGCTTGGCGATGGAAGCGCCATGCGCGCGCGGCTGCAAACGGCATTCGACCGCTTCCTCGATGTCACGGGAAAGACCGAGGCAGAGATCGCTGGCTTGGCCCGCAGCCTGGAAATCGATATTGCAATCGATCTCACCGGCTTCACCGGCGAGGCGCGCCCTGGGATTTTCTCCCGCAGGCCGGCGCCCGTTCAGGTGAACTATCTTGGCTATCCGGCCACCATGGCCGCGCCCTATTACGATTATATTTTCGCCGATGCGCAGGTGATTCCACTTGAGCGGCAACGCCATTACGCCGAGCAGGTCGTCTATCTGCCGGATACGTACATGCCGGCGGATCGCAAGCGTCCCGTCGCTGCGCGCAAACCCACGCGCGAACAGGCAGGCCTTCCCGAATCCGGTTTCGTCTTCTGCTCCTTCAACAACAGCTACAAATTAAGCCCTGCGGTTTTCGACGTGTGGATGCGCCTGCTGCATGGCGTTGAGGGAAGCGTGTTGTGGCTGGCAAGCGCTAATCCTGGGGCACTGCGTAATCTCGCGCGTGAAGCCGAAGCGCGCGGCATTGCTGCCAAACGCCTGATCTTTGCGCCTTTTGTTGCCGCGCAAGAGGCGCACTTGGCGAGGCTTCAACGCGCGGATCTGTTCCTCGACACTTGGCCCTGCAATGCCCACACCACCGCGAGCGATGCGTTGTGGGCGGGCGTGCCTGTCGTTACCCTTTCCGGCCAGACCTTCGCAGGACGGGTTGCGGGCAGTCTGCTCCACGCGATCGGCCTGCCGGAGCTGATCGCAGACAGTGTCCCAGCCTATGAAGACATGGCGCTGCGGCTTGCCCGTGACCCGGCCGCGCTCGCGGCGCTTAAGTCCCGCTTGCGGGAAAATCGCGCCACGCATCCGCTATTCGACACCGCGCGTCACTGCCGGCATCTCGAGCGGGCTTACACGGTGATGTGTGAACGCATCCAACAGGGTGCGCCGCCTCGGAGCTTTGCGGTCACGCAAACAGCATGATCTTAAAAATCCGGGCGTTCCGCTACCGGGATCGCTGGAATTCCAAGCTCGACCGGTTCGACCGCCGTTTCGGCGCAAGCGTCTTCAAGCATCGGTTCCGCGGCGCTGCGATAGGTCTGGCCAGCCGACCACGGCATGGTAAAGGCGCCGGGATCGTCGACCGTGACATCCACCTGCAACGTCTTGCCGCCGTCGATCCGATGATAACGCTCCACCACGTGCAGCCGGTCGCTATGCGGCGTGTTGTAATTGTCCACATTGGTTTTGGTGCCGATTCCAATTGTGTCCACGACCAGCGTGTCGCCCTCATAATGGCCGATAGATTCGCCGAACCACGATGGTTTCACATTCTTGGAATGGGGTTGGTTCAAATAGATTCGCCGCACCTGATGATCGTTTTCCCACAGCATCCAGACCTGCTTCGGCGTCTGGATGAAATACATTGGCGTGATCCGCACCAGCAGGATCGTCGGAACGCCGGCCGGGCGGCAGGTATTCGCCACGGTGTAATTGGTTTTTCCCGCCAGCACATTGTCGTTGAGCTTCTTCAGCGCATCTCTCACCCAAGGCATCAGAATGGGATTGTTGAGATCGGCAACGCGAAATGTCGGCTGTTTGCCCGGAATGCCATCCATCACATAAGGATGGGCCGGATCGAAGGTGACAGGGCCCGGCCCGCTTTTCGGCGGCAGGAAATCGTTGCGGTTTGTGATCCAGCCGGTGTTGGAAAAATCCGGGGTCGATGTTTCCGCTCCGCCGGCTGTGCCGGCAAGGACGAGAGCGCCAACGAAAAGGCAAGACACCGTCGCGCGCGTATTGATCGGCCGCATTCGATTCCTCCCATTTCCGAAAGACCTTAGAGCAGGATTTTCGCGCGTGGAAGCGCGTCAGGCTATAGCAGGGTCGACGGCGAAGCTCGTTGGCGGCTCGCCCCGGCGATGAATGTCGAGCATGATGGTCAGCGCGGCCTCGAGGTTGCGCGTGAATCGCTGCGTATCGAACAAAGGATGCGTATCGCGGTTTCGCGCGAGCTTCTCTTTGATGGCGTAAAGCGCCGCCGGATCGTGTGCGAGCTTGAGCGCCAAGGCTTCGTAATCCTCAAGGGAACCGCAGATCAGCTCCGGCGCTCCAATGGCCTGTAGCAAGCTTGCCGCCACGCGCCCGGCAAAGGCATCGCCCATGCAGGTGACGACGGGAAGTCCTGCCCGCAAGGCATCGCTCGCGGTGGTATGCGCGCCATAAGGAAGCGTATCGAGAAAGAGATCGGCCAAGGCGTGCCGCGCCAGGTGCTCGGCCAAGCCGGCGCGGGACGCGAAAACCAGCCTGTCCGCAGCGACCCCATGCTCCTTGGCGGCGCAAACGAGATTGCGCGCGGCAATCGGATTGTCCGCCATCAGCCAAAGCACGCTGCCGTCCACGCGCGCGAGCAGCCGCATCCAGATTCCGAATATCTCCGGCAGGATTTTGAAATTATTGTTGAAGCAGCAAAATATGAAGCCGCTCTCCGGCAGCCCATAGTCTCGCCTGGTTTTTGGCGGCATCATCATCATGTGCGCCGGTGCATTTGCTTGATAGGTGTCCGGCATATAGACGACCTGCTCGCTGTAGAACCGC
>Ga0307477_10000290_pt1 | contig 62449 bp, 60 predicted proteins | sample atmos_gasesECM2C_FD_203316 | JGI IMG/M metagenome (GOLD analysis project Ga0307477, IMG submission 203316) | Hardwood forest soil microbial communities from Morgan-Monroe State Forest, Indiana, United States - atmos_gasesECM2C_515 | ecosystem: Environmental > Terrestrial > Soil > Temperate...
GTCTCGGTGTCAAGGGGTTCGGTGAGCGGCTCCAGGATCGCGGTGCATCGTACCCCGGACGTCGCACCGTCACACGCCGGTTATGAAAGTGTCCCAATAGTGGGGGCTTCCCAGCGCGCACAGCGGCTATTCGCGCGCCGACAACGAGGTGGTCGAGCATCCGCACGTGCGCACCGTATCCGCATGTACAGCGCACAGCGCGTACGCTAGCTTAGGCGCATGAGAGATCCTCGCCGCGCGCGCCGCATCGGCGGCGCGGGCGTGGTGCTGTGCCTGCTGCTGCTCGCCGCGGAGGTCGCCGCCCAGTCGCCGCCGGCGCCCGTGCGCCGTGAGTCGGGCAACCTGGTGTTCGACGGCATTCCGCCGCCCGACCCGACCCTCGCGGCGCGTCTCGCGCGCTATCAGCAGTCGCGCGGCGCCACCTTTCTCGACTGGCTGACCGACGGCAGCATGCTGATCGCGACGCGCTTCGGCGAGACCACGCAGGTGCACCGCGTGGCCGCGCCGCTCGCGATGCGCGAGCAGCTCACTTTCTATCCGGATCCGATCGAGTGGGCGCGCGCGGCACGCAGCGGCAGCGGATTCGCGTTCCTCAAGGACCATGCGGGCGATGAGAACGCGCAGGTGTACTACCAGTCGGGGAACGCCAGCGTGCGCCAGCTCACCAGTGGCAGCTTCATCCACGGCAGCCCGGTGTGGGCGCACGACGGCAGGCGAATCGCCTTCTACGGGAACGAGCGCGACGGCGTGAGTTACGACGTCTATCTTTCCGATGTGACCAGTGCCGCCGCTCCGCAGCTGCTGGTGGGCGGCCGCGACGACACCTGGTACCCGCTCGACTGGTCGGCGGACGACACGAAGCTGCTCGTGTGGCGCTACATGTCGATCGACGAGAGCTACCTGTACCTGGCGGACGTGGCGAGCGGCGCGCTCACTGCGCTCGACGACAAGCCGCACAAGGCCGGCATCACCGCGGCGAAATTCGCGCCCGCGGGGCGCGGCGTGTACGTCGTCACCGACGAGGACGGTGAGCTCGCGCAGCTGAAGTTCAAGGACCCGGTGACTCACGAGAACCGCCGCGTCACGCCCGAGGTGCCCTGGGAGGTCGAGGAATTCGACGTGAGCGCCGACGGTCGCTACGTCGCCTACGTCCTCAACGAGGACGGCCGCAGTCACCTTGCGGTGCTCGACAGCGAGAGTCATCAGCAGCTGACGCCGGTCGGTCTGCCGGAAGGGCGCATCGGCAACCCGCGCTTCGACCGCACGGGACACAGGCTCGCCATGACGATCGACGGCGCGACCGCGCCGCGCGACATCTACGTTTACGATGTCGAGCAGCAGACCGTGACGCGCTGGACCAAGAGCGAGGCGGGGCCGATCGATTCCGTGACGCTGGTCGCGCCCGAGCTGGTGCGCTTCCCGAGCTGGGATCGTGTCGGCAGCCACGCGCGGCAGCTGTCGGCCTACGTCTACCGTCCGCAGCACGCCAGCGGCTCGTCACCGGTCGTGATCGACATCCACGGCGGACCGGAGTCGCAGTACCGCCCGCAATGGGACCCGTTCGTGCAGTTCCTGGTGAACGAGCTCGGCTACGTGGTGGTCGCGCCCAACGTGCGCGGCTCCTCCGGCTACGGCAAGAGCTTTCTCGCGCTCGACAACGGCTTGCTGCGCGAGGACGCGGTGCGCGACATCGGCTCGCTGCTGGTGTGGATCGGCCTGCAGCCGGGCTTCGATCGCGAGCGCGTCGCGGTCATGGGCGGCTCTTACGGCGGCTACATGGCGCTCGCGGCACTCATCAACTACGGTGAGCGGCTGCGCGGCGGTATCGATCTGGTCGGCATCTCGAACTTCGTCACTTTTCTGCGCAACACCGCGCCCTACCGGCGCGACTGGCGCCGCACCGAGTACGGCGACGAGCGCGATCCTGCGATGCGCGAGTTCCTCGAGCGGATCTCACCGCTCACCAACGTCAGCCGCATCCGCCGGCCGCTGCTGGTGGTGGCGGGCCAGCACGATCCGCGCGTACCGGCATCCGAGTCCGAGCAGCTGGTGTGGAGCGTGCGCGCCAACGGCGGCGAGGTCTGGTACCTGCTGGGCCGCGACGAGGGGCACGGCTTTTCGAAGAAGCAGAACCGCGACGTCTACCTGCTGACCGCCGCCAGCTTCCTGCAGAAGCTGGCGCTCGGCCAGGGTGCAAGCCCGCTGGCACCGGCGCCAGTCACGGCACCGACGCCAGTCACGGCACCGGCACCAGTCACGGCACCGGCACCAGGCGCAGAGCCAGCGCCGGCGGCAGTGCCCGCACCGGTGCCGCCAACGCCGGCGCCACCACCGGCCGGCAAGAGTGGCGAGTAGTGCATCATCCAAATCGCAATAGTTAAGCGTTTACTTAACTATTGAGAAGTCATGCCTTGCATGCGGGGCTCGCCCAACGGCGCGGGCGAGCGCGCCAGCGGGGACTCCCGTGGGAACGACACGCTGACCATGAGTCCCTTGCCGCCCGGCCCGTCGGCGAGGGTGAGCGTGGCGCCGTGCGACTGGGCTATCGCCCGGACGATCGAAAGCCCGAGACCGCTGCCGGGAGGTCCGCTGGCCGTGCGCCGGTAGAAGCGGTCGAACACGCGGGCACGCTCCGCCGGCGCGATACCGGGGCCGTTGTCGCTCACGATCAGGCGTGCCGCGGCCGGTGCAATCGCCGCGTCCGCCTCGACACTGACGTCGACCCGACCGCCCGCCGGCGTGTAGCGTACGGCGTTGTCCACCAGGTTGCGCAGCAGCGTCGCCAGCGCGTGCGGATCGCCCTGCACGGTCGCCGCTGCGGCGGCCGCCACGCCGAGATCGATGCGCCCCGCGTCCGCGAGCGGCACGAGCTCCGCGACCACCATGCGGGCGAGATCGTCGAGTCGCACCGGCACGCGCGGGGCGTCGGCGCGCGGCTCCTCGCGCGCGAGCGCGAGCAGCTGCTCGACCAGGCGGATGGCGCGCTGCACTCCCGCCGACAGGGTGCTCGTGGCCGCCGCACGCTCGGCCTCGCTGCTCGCCTGCGCCAGCATGCCCATCTGCAGGTGCAGCGCGGTGAGCGGGGTGCGCAGCTCGTGGGCGGCATCGGCCATGAAGGCGCGCTCGCGCTCGAGTGCCGCGCGCAGCTGTCGGAGCAGCTCGTTGAGCGCGGTGAGCAGCGGCTGCACGTCATCGGGCAACCCGGCGTCGGGGAGCGGCTCGAGCGCCTCGACGCGGCGCGCGTGCACCAGCGCGGTGAGCCGCTGCAGCGGCTCGAGCGCGCGACCGACGGCGAACCAGATGAGCAGCGCGAGCGCCGGCAGCAGCAGCGCGAACGGCTTGAGCGTCCGCAGCGCCAGGCGCGCGGCGCGCTGCTGGCGCACGCTCAGCGGCTGCGCGACCTGGATGACGCGCGTCAGGGCCTGCACACCGTAGACGCGCCAGCGCCCTTCGCTGGTGATGACGGTGGCGAAGCCGAGCGTCGTCACCTCGGGGAGTACCGCGTGCGGGCGCGACAGGTAGACCCGTACGCCGTCGAGCGACCACACCTGCACCACGAAGTCATCGGCCGCGTTCGTCGGCGGAATCTGCGGCGCGAGCGGGTATTCGACCGGCTCGTCGCGCAGAATGAGCGCGGTCTGCCGCAGGTGGTCGTCGAAGAATGCATCGGCCTCGGCGAGCGCGTTGCGATAGACGATCCAACCGCCCACGGCGCCGACGGCGAGCACGCCGCCGAACAGCCACGCGAGCAGGCGCGCGCGCAGCGAGCTCACCGCTCAGGCCTCACGCGATAGCCCACCCCGCGCACCGTGAGGATGAACTGCGCGCCGAGCTTGCGCCGCAGGCCGTGGATGTGAACTTCGACCGCGTTGCTCTCGACCTCTTCCCCCCAGCCGTAGAGCCGCTCCTCGATCTGGGCGCGCGACAGGATCGTGCCGGGACGCTCCAGCAGCAGCTGCAGCAGCGCGAACTCGCGCGGCGACAGCGCCACCTCCACCCCGCCCTGGGTGACCCGGTGCTCCGCCGGGTCGAGCACCACGTCGTGGTGCGCGAGCGCCGACGACGAGCGGCCGGACTTGCGCCGCAGCAGTGCGCGGATGCGGGCCGCCAGCTCATCGAGGTCGAAGGGCTTGATGAGGTAATCGTCGCCGCCGGCGTCGAGGCCGGCGACGCGGTCGGAGACCGCATCGCGTGCGGTGATGATCAGCACCGGCAGCGTCTCGCCGCGGGCGCGCAGCTCCTTGAGGAGCTTCAGTCCGTCGCTTCCGGGGAGACCGAGATCGAGCAACAGCAGCTCGAAGGGGTCGCTGCGCAGCACCTGCGCCGCCGCGCCAGCTTCATGCACCCAGTCGACAGTGAAGCCCTCGCGCTTCAGTCCCGCGCGGATCGCCTCGCCGATCATCGGGTCGTCTTCCACCAGCAGCAATCTCACGGTGCAAAGTATGATCACCGGCGCCGTCCGCCGCGCAAGGAGTGTGGCTTGAGTCCGGCCGAACGCCTGATCGAGGGCGCCGCGAGCCTCGGGGTCGCCCTCACGGGCGCAGACGCGGCGCGCCTGCTCGCACTGCTCGAGGAGCTCAAGCGCTGGAACCGCCGCTTCAACCTGACCGCGATCCGCGCGCCCGACATGCTCACGCACCACCTGCTCGACAGCCTGGCGGTGAACCGCGACCTCCATGGTGAACACATCGCCGACGCCGGCACAGGCGCGGGGTTCCCCGGGCTGCCGCTCGCGGTGGCGAACCCGCAGCGGCAGTTCACGCTCATCGACTCGTCGGCCAAGAAGATCCGCTTCGTTGCTCACGCCGTGCAACAGTTGCAACTCGCCAACGTCGCCGCCGTGCACGCGCGCGTCGAGGCGCTCAAGGTCGAGGCGCCATTTGACACCGTAGTCGCACGGGCGTTCGCCCCGCTCCCGCGCCTCGTCGAGCTCGTGGCCCCGCTCTGCGGCCCGGGCAGCCGCGTGCTCGCCATGAAGGGGAAATGGCCGGCGGCCGAGCTCGCCGCACTCCCCGCATCGTGGCGCGTGCGGGACTCCCGCGAGCTCGTCATCCCGGGCCTCGACGCCGCGCGCTGTCTGATCGTGCTCACGCCAGGCTGAAACCCTCACGCCGGGCTGACACCCTCACGCCGGGCTGTCACCGAACGCCGCCGCGTCCACAAGCCAACGTATATGATGCGCACTCGCCGCTGCGATGCCCGCTGCGCGTAATCCCCGAGTCCGCCGATCGCCCGAATCCGTCGCATCCGCCGCATCTGCCGTGTCCGCTGAGCCCGCCATTTCCCGCGATTCCGCCGTCGCCGTCGAGTCGGCAGCAGCGGGCAATCCGCTCCTCAGCACCTGGCCGCTGCTGCTCGGCATGGGGATCCTCATGCTGGGGTCCGGCCTGCAGAGCACGCTCCTCGGGTTGCGCGCGACGCTCGAGGAATTCCCGACCGCGGTCACCGGACTCGTCATGTCGGGCTATTACCTGGGCTATCTCAGCGGCACGCTGGTCGCGCCGGGCATGCTGCGGCGGGTCGGGCACGTCAGGGTGTTTGCGACGCTCGCCGCGCTCGCATCCTGCGCAGCACTGGCACATGCCGCCTGGGTGCATCCGCTCCCCTGGGCCGCCGTACGCATGGTCTCCGGGCTGTGCTTCGCCGGAATCTACGTGGTGGCCGAGAGCTGGCTCAATCACCGCGCGAGTCGCAGCAATCGCGGGCGGCTGCTCGCCGTCTACATGCTGGTGCTGTACGTCGGTCTCGGCGCGGCGCAATTCCTGCTGCTGTTGTCGAGCCCGCAGAGCGACCGTCCCTTCATGCTGGTCGCGGCGCTGATTTCGCTCGCGATGGTTCCGATCGTCGCCTCGGCCCAGCAGACGCCCGAGCCGGCTGCGACGCAGCCGGTGCGCTATCGCGACCTCTACCACATCTCACCGCTCGCCGTCACGACAGTCGCGGTGTCGGGAGTGATCACCTCGATCATCTTTTCCATGGGACCGGTGTATGCGCGCCTGAGTGGCTTCAGCACGCGCGGAGTGGCCGAGTTCATGGCGGTCAGCATCCTCGCGGCCGTGCTCACGCAGTACCCGGTCGGCAGGTTCTCGGACCGCACCGACCGGCGCAACGTGATCGGCGGCGCCTGCATGCTCGCGACGCTGGCCGCGGCCAGCATCGTGGCGTTCACCCCGCTGCCGCGCGTGCCGTTTCTGCTGCTCACGGCGCTGTTCAGCGGTGCGGCACTGACGCTCTACTCGCTCGCGGTCTCGCACATCAACGACCGCCTGCAGCCGGCGCAGATGGTGGCCGCGAGCAGCGCGCTGCTGCTGATAAACGGCATGGCGGCGGCCGTCGGCCCGACGCTCGCCGGCAGCCTGATGAGCCTCGTCGGGCCGCGCGGATACTTCGGGACACTCTCGGCACTGACCGGAGCGCTCACCGTTTTTGATCTGTGGCGCAAGAGCCGGCGCGGCGCCGTGCCGAGCGATCAGAAGGGTCCCTATATTCCGGCTGCTGAGATCGTGAGCTGCGCCGGCCTCGATCCTGCCCCGCCCGGCGGCGCGGAGCCGGGCGACTTCCCGGCGCGACCGATGTCCGTCAAGTCCGCAGCGGCAGCGCGGTCGTCTCCTTGATCACCGCGAGGGCGATGGAGGAATTGACCGATTGCACGCCCGGGAAGCGCGACAGGTGATCGAGGAAGAAGGCTTCGTAGGCCTTGATGTCCGGGCAGACGATGCGCAGCAGGAAATCGGTCTCGCCCATGAGCGTGTAGCACTCGAGGATCTCGGGGTGGGCACGCACCGCCTGCTCGAAGCGCAACAGCGCATCGCGCCCGTGTCCGGCGAGCTTGACGTGCGAGAAGACCAGCACTGAGAAACCCAGCTTCTCGCGATCGAGGAGCGCCACACGCTTCCTGATCACGCCGAGGCCTTCGAGGCGCGCCGTACGCCGCCAGCAGGTGGAGGCGGTCATCTGCAGGCGCTCGGCGATCTCGGCCGCTGACAGTGCCCCCTGCTCCTGCAGCAGGTCGAGAATTCGCAGGTCGTTTCGGTCGAGCTCTGGATGAACCATATATTGCAAGCACTGAGACTTTTGTGAGATGAATATTTTACCTGCCCGGCGACAAAAGCAATATTTTGGAGAATTTCATGCAGGTGACCGGCGTAGCCTTGTGCGGTTTGCCGCCGCGGGATCTCGGCGACGGCGCTGTCGCTTGAGGTGAGGAGCGATGGAAATCTTCGACCTGCGCGAGTTCGACGGTCATGAGCTGGTCGCGTTCGGCCAGGACGCGGCAAGCGGACTGCGCGCGATCATCGCCATTCATTCGACGACGCGGGGTCCGGCCGCCGGCGGCTGCCGCATGTGGCCCTATGCCACGACCACAGAGGCTCTCGCGGACGTGCTGCGCCTCTCGCGTGGCATGAGCTACAAGAGCGCGCTGGCGGGCCTGCCCTTCGGCGGCGGCAAGGCCGTCATCATCGGGGACTCCCGCAAAGCGAAGACGCCGGAGCTCTTCGAGGCATTCGGCCGTCTCGTCGACTCGCTCGGTGGCCGCTACATCACCGCCGAGGACGTCGGCACGACCACGGCCGACATGGCGAGCGTGGCGCGCGCCACGCGCTACGTCGCGGGCCTGAACAGTGCGCCCGGGCGAGCCGGCGGAGACCCCGGACCCAAGACCGCCCTCGGGGTGTTCCTCGGCCTCAAGGCGGCGGTGAAATTCAGACTGGGGCGCGGCGACCTCGAGGGCGTGTCGGTCGCCGTTCAGGGGGTCGGCGGCGTCGGCTATCACCTCTGTGGCCTGCTCGCAGGCGAAGGCGCGCGCCTTGCGGTCGCGGACCTCCGTCCTGCGGCCCTCGAGCGCGTCTGCCAGGAGCTCGAGGCGCGCGCGGTGCCGGTCGAGGAGCTGCTCGGGCTCGACGTCGACGTGCTCGCGCCGTGCGCACTCGGTGGGGTGCTCAACGCGCACTCGATTCCGCGACTGCGGGCGCGTGTCGTCGCCGGCGCCGCCAATAACCAGTTCGTGGACGGCCAGGACGGCGCCTCGCTCCACGCCGCCGGAATCCTTTACGCGCCCGACTACGTCATCAATGCCGGCGGCCTGATCAGCGTCACGCGCGAGTACCAGGGCGATGCGACCGAGGCACAGGTCATCGCCGAGATCGAGGCGATTCCGGCGCGGCTCACGGAGATATTCGAGCGCTCGCGCCGCGAGAATCGTCCCCCCGGCGCGATCGCCGACCAGATGGCCCGCGAGCGACTCGGGCTGCAACCACGCAAACTGGTGGCCTGAGCGCTGCCGCTGAGGCGCGGCGACCGCTCAGGCGCGGGCGCGGCGCGTGCCGCCAGGCGCTTCGTGCGCACAGCCGGTGCAGGCTGGCGCAGACATCTTGCGTATCGAAGGCGCAGGCGCGACAGTTACACTGTCGCTCATGAAGCGCTTCATCGCCATCGCGAACCAGAAGGGCGGCGTCGGCAAGACCACGACGGCGGTGAACCTCGCTGCCTCGCTGGCCGCGACGCGCCGGCGTGTGCTGCTCATCGACCTCGACCCGCAGGGCAATGCCACGACCGGATGCGGCATCGACAAGACGCGCCTGAGTCGCAGCAGTTGCGAAGTACTGCTCGGCGAGTGTGCGGTCGAGGACGCCCTGGTGCCGGTGGAGCTGCCGATGGAGCAGGGGACCTTAACGCTCCTGCCGGCGAACCAGGATCTCACCGCCGCGGAAGTGCGGCTGCTGTCGCTACCGATCGGGCGCGAGATCAAGCTGCGCCAGGCGCTCGAGACGAAGCGCCGCGACTTCGACGTGATCTTCGTCGACTGTCCACCGGCGCTCAATATGCTCACGGTCAATGCGCTGGTCGCGGCCGAAAGCGTGCTCATCCCGATGCAGTGCGAGTATTACGCGCTCGAGGGACTGTCGGCGCTGCTCGCCACGGTCGAGCAGATCCGCGTCGCCGCCAACCCAGGCCTGTCGATCGAAGGGGTGCTGCGCACCATGTTCGACCCGCGCAACAACCTCGCCAACGAGGTGAGCGCACAGCTCGTGGCGCACTTCGGCGAGCGCGTTTTTCGTACCGTCATCCCGCGCAACATCCGCCTCGCCGAGGCTCCCTCCTTCGGCAAGCCGGCGCTCTACCATGACCGCGAATCCCGCGGCGCCCTCGCCTACCTGGCGCTCGCCGGCGAGATGCTCAGGCGCGAGGACGTCGCCAACGGCCTCACGCGTACCAGCGCTGTCGCCAGCCCGCCGGAGGACACCGCCGGAGCCACCGCGGCCGCCGCCGCAGCGACCGCGGCCGCCGCGCCACTCGGGGCCCCCGCGGGCAACGGGTCGGGCGAGGAGCTCGCCGCCGGCGCGATCCGCGAGGAAAACTCATGATGCACCGTAGACCGACCCTCGGGCGGGGGCTGGCAGACCTGCTCGGCACACGGCCGACGCCTGCGCCCGCGCCGGCCCCACGGGGTGAGGAGCTGACCAGGCTGCCGCTCGACGTGCTGCAGCGCGGGCGTTACCAGCCGCGCATCGATCTGCGTGCCGAGACGCTCGCGGAGCTCGCCGCCTCCATCAAGGCGCAGGGCGTCGTGCAGCCCATCGTGGTGCGTCCGCTCGAGTCCACCAACGGCGAGTCGCAGCGCTACGAGATCATCGCCGGCGAACGTCGCTGGCGCGCGGCACAGATGGCCGGGCTCGAGCAGATTCCGGCAGTCGTTCGCCACATTCCGGACGAGGCCGCGATTGCAGTCGCGCTGATCGAGAACATCCAGCGCGAGAACCTGAATCCCCTCGAGGAGGCGCGCGCGCTCGCGCGCCTGGTGAGCGAATTCGAGCTCACGCACCAGCAGGTGGCGGATGCCATCGGCCGCTCGCGCGCTGCCGTCAGCAACCTCCTGCGGCTCCTCGAGCTGACTCCCGAGGTGTGCGAGCTTCTCGAGAAGCGCTCGCTCGAGATGGGGCACGGCCGGGCGCTGCTGTCGCTCACCCAGCGCCGCCAGCAGACTGAAGTCGCCTCGCTGGTCGCGAAGAAGGGGCTATCGGTGCGCGAGACCGAGGCGCTGGTGCGGCGTCTGCAGGCGCCGTCGCCCGGCAATTCGGGGAGCGGCCGCGGCGATCCCAATGTGCGCCGCCTCGAGCAGGAGCTCGCCGAGAAGCTCGGCGCCGAGGTCGCGATCCGCCAGGGGAGCGGCGGTCGCGGCTCGCTCATCGTGAGCTACAACAGTCTCGACGAGCTCGACGGCATCCTCGCCCACATCCACTAGAGGTGAGCGACTGCCTGCGAGCTGTGGACGCAGGCACAGGCGCTCTCTATAATCCCGCGGCTTTTTCGTCCTGGTCGCGTAAGTGACTGAGCGGTCGAAGTAATGTTAATCCCTGACGCCTGCTCGAGGCGCCAGGCCGGGGCTCTTTGAGCCCCTCGGAACAGGACCTATATAAGGTGTCGGCGATCGATCTGCGCCGGGCGCGGCGGCTGGCCTTCGGCGTCGTGCTGGGGCAGGTGGGCGTCACTGTGCTCGTGGCGCTCGCTGCCTGGCTGCTCGCAGGGCGCGGCGCGGCGCTGTCGGCGCTGCTCGGTGGAGGCATCGCGAGCGCCGGGAGCCTCGCGATGGCGAGCGTGGGATTCACGCCGCCGGCGGCCGGGGCGCAGCGCGCCCTGAGCGCGTTCTACCTCGGCGAGGCCGTGAAGCTCACCCTCGTGGTGGTGCTGTTCGCCGTGGTGCTGAAGTGGCTGAAGGTGGTGCCGCTCGCGATGTACGGCGCGTTCGCGGCAACCTTCCTCGTGTACTGGATCGCGCTGCTGAGCGTGCTGCCATCCCTGAGCGGCGCACGCCGCGGCGTCTGAGCGGGTGGACTCGTGACGATGGCGGCTGAAAAATCCGGCGGCGCAACCGACTACATCCTGCACCATCAGACGAATCTGTCGAACAAGGCGGCGCACGGGATCGTCGACTTCACCGTCATCAACTACGACACCGTTTTCTTCTCGGTGCTGCTCGCAATGGTGTTTGTCGGCCTCTTCTGGCTGGTCGCCCGCCGCGCGACCGCGGGTGTTCCGGGCAGGGTGCAGAACTTCATCGAGTTGATCGTCGAATTCGTCGATCATCAGGTGCGCGACACCTTCCACGGCGTGAGCCGCCTGGTCGCGCCGCTCGCCTTGACGATCTTCTGCTGGATCTTCCTGTTCAACTTCATGGACCTGATTCCGGTCGACTTTCTGCCGTTGGTGGCGCGCGGTGTCGGTCTCGAGCATCTCAAGGTCGTCCCGAGCACCGATCTCAACGCGACCTTCGCCATGTCGCTCACCGTGTTCATTCTCATCATCTTCTATAACCTGAAGATGAAGGGTGTGCTCGGCTTCATCGGCGAGCTGACGCTGAACCCCTTCAGGGTGAAGAACGTGTTCGTGCAGGCGCTGCTGGTGCCGGTCAACTTCATACTCGAGTCGGTGACGTTCTTCGCGCGGCCGCTATCGCTGTCACTGCGTCTGTACGGCAACCTGTATGCCGGCGAGATGGTGTTCCTGCTGCTGGCGGTGCTGTCACTGCAGGGCATCGCGGCGCTGGCGCATTTCAGCGGCTGGTTCTTCCTGGTGATGCAGTTCCTGCTGGCGCTGGTGTGGGCCATCTTCCACCTGCTTATCATCACTTTGCAGGCCTTCATATTCATGGTGTTGACCATCGTCTATCTGTCGATGGCGAGCGAGCATCACTGAGGGCGCGCACTTGGGCTTCAGGCTTTTGTCATCCGGTTTGTTTCGAGGAGAGATCGAATGGAAAACATTGCACACATCCAGGCCATGACCGTGCTCGCGGTCGGCATCATCTTCGGCATGGGTGCGCTCGGCACCGCCATCGGCTTCGGCATCCTCGGCGGCCGTTTCATCGAAGGCTCGGCGCGCCAGCCTGAGCTGCTGCCGACGCTGCGCGTGCAGATGTTCCTGGTGGCGGGCCTACTGGACGCGGTGGCGATGATCGGCATCGGCTTCGCGCTGTTCTTCACCTTCGCGAATCCGTTCCTCGGCGCGCTGCAGGCAGCACACTGAGCTGCAACCAGCGGCGCCGCGCCGACCGGAGATACGCACTGTGAACATCAATCTCACGCTCGTCGTGCAGATGATCGTCTTCGCGACGCTCATCCTGATCACGATGAAGTGGATCTGGCCGCCGCTGCTGAAGATGATGGATGAGCGCGCCCGCAAGATCGCGCAGGGGCTGGCGGCGGCGGAGAAGGGCGAGCGCGAGCTGGCCGAGGCGCGCACCCGCGCGGACACGATCGTGCGCGAGGCGCGCGAGCGCGCCAGGGAGATCATCGACCACGCGCAGCACGCGGCCCGTGACATCGTCGAGCAGGCCAAGGGTGAGGCGCGCAACGAGAGTGCGCGCATCGTCGCGAACGCCCAGGAGCAGATCGAGCTCGCCACCACACGTGCGCGGGAGAGCCTGCGGCGCGAGGTGGCCGGCATCGCAGTCGCCGCCGCCTCCAAGCTCATCGGGCGCGAGATCGATACGCGCCGGCACGCCGACCTCCTCGATCAGCTCGCGGCGCAGATCTGACCATGGCGGACCGGCTGACCATCGCCCGACCCTATGCGCGCGCGGCCTTCGCGGAAGCGCGCACCGAGGGGCGTCTCGGCCCGTGGGCGGAGACGCTGCGCATCGGCGCCCAGGTGGTGAAGGATGCGCGCGTGCACGCGCTCCTCGGCAACCCGCATGTGACGCCGGCGGAGCTGGCACAGCTCGTCATCGACATCGCCGGCCCGCAGCTCGCCGCGCACGGTCAGAACTTCCTGCGCACGCTCGCGGTCAATCAGCGTCTCGGCTACCTGCCGGAGATCGCGACGCTGTTCGCCCGGCTGAGGGACGACGCCGAGGGCGTGGCCGACGTCACGGTCAGCTCGGCGGCGACGCTCGATGCGAACGCGCGCGACAAGCTCGGCGCGGCGCTCGAGCGGCGACTCAAGCGCCGCGTGCGGCTGCATTGTGAGATCGAGCCGGCGCTGATCGGCGGCGCGCTGCTGCGCACCGGCGACCTGGTGATCGACGGCTCGCTGCGTACGCGGCTCGAGCGTATTGCCTACGAGCTGACCTCGTAGCCGCGGCTGACATCCTGACACGAGAGACGAGAGAGCACGCATGGCCATCAAGGCAACCGAGATCAGCGAGCTGATCAGGCAACGGATCGAGAAATTCGAGGGCGCGACCGAGGCGCGCAATGTCGGCACGATCGTCTCGGTGACCGACGGCATCATCCGCATCTACGGCCTGGCGGACGCTCGCTACGGCGAGATGCTCGAGTTCCCGGGCAACACCTTCGGCCTGGCGCTCAACCTCGAGCAGGACTCGGTCGGCGCCGTGGTGCTCGGGGAGTACCGGCACCTCAAGGAAGGCGACACGGTCAAGACCACCAACCGCATCCTCGAGGTACCGGTGGGGCCAGAGCTTCTCGGGCGCGTGGTCGATGCGCTCGGCGCGCCGCTCGATGGCAAGGGGCCGATCAAGGCGGCCCGCAGCTCGCCGGTGGAGCGGGTCGCCCCGGGCGTCATCTACCGCAAGTCCGTCAGCCAGCCGGTACAGACCGGCTACAAAGCGGTCGATGCGATGGTGCCGATCGGCCGCGGCCAGCGCGAGCTCATCATCGGCGATCGCCAGACCGGCAAGACCGCACTCGCCGTCGACACCATCATCAACCAGCGCCACTCCGGCATCAAATGCATCTACGTGGCGATCGGACAGAAGCAATCGACCATCGCCAACGTGGTGCGCAAGCTCGAGGAGCACGGCGCGCTCGCTCACACGGTGGTGGTGGCGGCCTCCGCCTCGACTCCGGCAGCGCTGCAGTACATCGCCGCCTACTCCGGCTGCACCATGGGCGAGTACTTCATGGACAACGGCGGCGACGCACTCATTATCTATGACGACCTCTCGAAGCAGGCGGTCGCTTACCGGCAGATCTCGCTGCTGCTGCGCCGCCCGCCCGGCCGCGAAGCGTTCCCCGGGGACGTGTTCTACCTGCACTCGCGCCTCCTCGAGAGGAGCGCGCGCGTCAACGAGGAGTACGTCACCAAGGCCACCGGCGGGCGCGTCACTGGCCGCACCGGCTCGCTCACCGGATTGCCGATCATCGAGACCCAGGCGGGCGATGTGACCGCGTTCGTACCGACCAACGTCATCTCGATCACCGACGGGCAGATCTTCCTCGAGACCGACCTGTTCAACGCCGGCATTCGTCCGGCGATGAACGCCGGCATCTCGGTGTCGCGCGTCGGCGGTGCGGCGCAGACCGACATCATCAAGAAGCTCGGCGGCGGCATCCGCCTGGCGCTCGCCCAGTACCGCGAGCTGGCGGCGTTCTCGCAGTTCGCCTCCGACCTCGACGAGGCGACGCGCAAGCAGCTCGAGCGCGGCCAGCGGGTCACCGAGGTGATGAAGCAGAAGCAGTACGCGCCGATGTCGGTGGCGGAGATGGCGCTCTCGATCTACGCCGTCAACAACGGCTTCATGGACAAGGTGGAGCTGAAGAAGGTGGTGGCGTTCGAAGCGGCGCTGCAGGGGTTCGCGCACACCAACTATCAGGCGATGCTCGATGAGATCAACGCGCAGCCGAAGCTCACCAAGGAGAACGAGGCGGCGCTCAAGAAGTGCCTCGAGGACTTCATGGCCACGGGCACCTACTGAGTCCACCGCCAGGCGAAACCGATTCGCAGGCAGCACAGCGCACCTCATGCCCGGCACCAAGGAAATCCGCTCGAAGATCGTGAGTGTCAAGAGCACTCAGAAGATCACCAAGGCCATGCAGATGGTGGCGACCAGCAAGATGCGCCGCGCGCAGGAGCGCATGCGCCAGGCACGCCCGTATGCCGAGAAGATGCGCAACGTCATCGGTCACCTGACCGAGGCGAATCCGGACTACCGCCACCCGTTCCTGGTGACGCGCGAGCCGCGTGCCGTCGGCATCATCGTCGTCTCCACCGACCGCGGGCTCGCCGGCGCGCTGAATGCCAACGTGTTCAAGCAGACCCTGATGCTGATGCGCGAGTGGCAGGGCAAGGGCGCCGGGGTGAGCCTGTGCGTGATCGGCACCAAGGGGATGAACTTCTTCCGCCGCCTGCCGGTGCCGATTCTCTCCAACGTCTCAGGTCTCGGTGATCGGCCGCACGTCAAGGATCTGATCGGCACCGTCAAGGTGATGCTCGATGCCTACCGTGTCGGTGAGCTCGATCGGCTGTTCCTGGTGAGCGCGCACTTCGTCAACACCATGACGCAGAAACCGGCGGTCGCGCAGCTGCTGCCGATCGAGGCGCTCGACACCGCGGGCCTGGCCGAGCACTGGGACTACATCTACGAGCCCGATGCCGCCGGCATCCTCGATGGATTGCTGATGCGCTACATCGAGTCGCAGGTCTATCGCGCCGCGGTCGAGAACGTCGCCTCCGAGATGGCGGCGCGCATGGTCGCGATGAAGGCGGCCTCCGACAACGCCGGCAAGCTGATCAGCGAGCTGCAACTGATCTACAACAAGGCGCGCCAGGCCGCGATCACCAAGGAGATCTCGGAGATCGTGGGCGGCGCGGCCGCGGTTTGAGGACGAGGAACGACAGCATGGCAACTCCCGGCGAGGGACATATCACCCAGATCATCGGCGCGGTCATCGACGTGGAATTTCCACGCCAGTCGATCCCGAACGTCTACGAGGCGCTCAAGCTTAAGGATGTCGATCTGACGCTCGAGGTGCAGCAGCAGCTCGGCGACGGCGTGGTGCGCACCATCGCCATGGGCTCATCCGAGGGCCTGCGCCGCGGGCTCGCCGTGCGCGCGACCGGCGCGCCGATCTCGGTACCGGTCGGCAAGGGCACGCTCGGACGCATCATGGACGTGCTCGGGCACCCGCAGGACAACCAGGGACCGGTGAAAGCCGACGAGTACCTGCCGATCCACCGCCCGCCCCCCTCCTTCGAGGAGCAGGCAGGCGGTCGCGACCTGCTGGTCACCGGCATCAAGGTCATCGACCTGCTGGTACCCTTCGCCAAGGGCGGCAAGGTGGGACTGTTCGGCGGCGCCGGAGTGGGGAAGACCGTCAACATGCTCGAGCTCATCAACAACATCGCCAAGCAGTACAGCGGGCTGTCGGTGTTCGCCGGCGTCGGCGAGCGCACCCGCGAGGGGAATGACTTCTATCACGAGATGCTGGATGCGGGCGTCATCGACAAGCACGACCTTTCCAACTCGAAGGTCGCGATGGTATACGGCCAGATGAACGAGCCGCCCGGCAACCGCCTGCGGGTGGGCCTCACCGGGCTCACCATGGCCGAGTACTTCCGCGACGAGAAGCGCGAGGACGGCGGCCGCGGCCGCGACGTGCTGTTCTTCATCGACAACATCTACCGCTATACACTCGCCGGCACCGAGGTGTCGGCGCTGCTCGGACGTATGCCCTCCGCAGTCGGCTACCAGCCGACACTCGCCGAGGAGATGGGCGTGCTGCAGGAGCGCATCACCTCCACCAAGACCGGCTCGATCACTTCCATCCAGGCGGTGTACGTGCCGGCGGACGACCTCACCGACCCCTCGCCGGCGACCACCTTCGCGCACCTCGATGCGACCGTGGTGCTGTCGCGCCAGATTGCCTCGCTCGGCATCTACCCGGCGGTCGACCCGCTCGATTCCACCAGCCGCCAGCTCGACCCGCTGGTGGTCGGCGAGGAGCATTACCAGACGGCGCGCGGCGTGCAGGCGGTGCTGCAGCGCTACAAGGAGCTGCAGGACATCATCGCGATCCTCGGCATGGATGAGCTGTCGGAAGAGGACAAGCTCACCGTGTACCGGGCGCGCAAGGTGCAGCGGTTCCTCTCGCAACCCTTCAATGTCGCCAAGGTGTTCACCGGCCAGGACGGCAAGATCGTGCCGCTCAAGGACACGATTCGCGGCTTCCAGGGCATCATCAACGGCGAGTTCGACGCGCTCCCCGAGCAGGCCTTCTATATGGTCGGGCCGATCGAGGAGGCGATCGCCAAGGCGAAGACGCTGCAGTAGCGCACCGCCGCCATTCACCGCGAGAACTCCATGCCGGACCCAACCACCATCCATGTCGACGTCGTGAGCGCCGAGGGCGAGATCTTCTCCGGTCCCGCCACGGTGGTGTTCGCGCCGGCGTCCGAAGGAGATATCGGCATCTACCCGCGCCACGCGCCGCTTCTCTCGCTGCTGAAGGCGGGCGAAGTGCGCGTGCTCACTCCTGAGGGCGAGCAGCACTTCTTCTTCGTCGGTGGCGGTGCGCTCGAGGTCCAGCCGAGCAAGGTGACCGTGCTCGCCGACACGGCGCTGCGGGCGAAGGACATCGACGAAGCCGCGGCGCTCGCCGCCAAGCAGCGCGCCGAGGAGGCGCTCAGGGACAAGGCCGGCCACATCACGCAGGCCGAGGCACTCGCCGAGCTCGCGCGCGCGGCGGCCCAGCTCAAAGTGCTCGCGCACCTGCGCAAGCTGCGAGGCTGACGCTCTGGATCCCCCGGCAGATCGGTCCGCTGCCGCGGCACCGGAGGCGCCGCCGCCCGCCGCGGACATGCCCGCGCCGCCCGGATTTCTCGCGGCCCTGGCGCGCAACCTGAGCGGCGGGCTCGCGCTGCTCGCGCTGCGGCGCCTCTGGCCACCGCGCTTCGTGGTCAGCTTCGACCAGATCGCAGCGCTGCTCGCCGTCAACCTCGCGGTCTGGGCACTGCTCGATTTCCTGCACTCCGAGCCGCATTCGCCGCTCGCCCTCGATGGCCTGTTCGGCTGGGCGTGCTACCTGCTGATCGCGCTGACTGCCTGCGCCGTGACGGCGCGCGCCCAGAGCCGCGCCGCCAACACACGTGCGCTGCTGGTCCCGATACTCGCCGTCGCTCCCTATGTGCTGACGATTTTCTGGCTGGCGCAGGACCTCGCACCGGTTGATTCGCGCCCGCTGCTCGCGCTCGTCGTGGCACTGCTCTACCTCGGCGGCCTGGTGGTGCGCGTACTGGGTGCGGCGTACGGCCGGCTGCGGCTCACACCCGCGCTGGTGGCTCTGGTTTGCCTGTTCGCCTCTCCCTGGGCGCTGGCACTTCTCAACCTCGACACGCGCCTGTGGGTGGCCGAGGAGAGCGAGGCACCGCAGTCCGCCGAGGACGAGGCCGACGCCGAAGAGATCTTCTACGACCAGCCGGCGCGGATCGCCGCCGCGGTCGCGCGCGTCGCGCCGGCGCCGCCGGGCAAGCCCGCCGTCTATTTCGTCGGCTTCGCGGGCGATGGCGCGCAGGGCGTCTTCAAGCGCGAGGCGCTGTTCGCCGCCGAGGTCTTCGGCGCACGCTTCGGCGCGCTCGATCGCTCGCTGCTCCTCATCAACGATGTCGAGGATCGCGATACCTACCCGCTGGCGAGCGTCGCCGGTCTCGATCAGACCCTCAAGGTACTCGCCGCGCGCATGAACCCCGCCGAGGACGTGCTGGTGCTGTTTCTCACCTCGCACGGGTCGGAAGACGGTCTCGAGGTGTCGAATGGCGCGCTGCCGCTCGCGCAACTCGCCCCGGCGGATCTGCGCGAGGCGCTGGATGCCTCCGGGATTCGCTGGCGGGTGGTGGTGGTGTCGGCCTGCTACGCCGGCGTGTTCATCGACGAGTTGAAGAGCGACACCACGGCGATCATCACCGCATCGGATGCCGCGCATACCTCTTTCGGCTGCCAGGAGGACCGCGAGCTCACCTGGTTCGGCGAGGCGTTCCTCAAGGATGCGCTGCCGACGAGCGCCTCGCTCGAGGAGGCCTTTCGCAAGGCCGCGAGCCTGATCGCGCGCCGCGAAGACAGCGCCCACGAGGCCCACTCCAATCCGCAGCTGTACCTCGGGCCGCTGATGCGCCACAAGCTCGCCGAGCTTCCCCTGGGGAGACCGCACAGCGGTCAGCGCGCCTACACGGTGCGACGCTGAGCGCATTGCAGTCTCTCTCTTGCCGCTTTACTCTATTCGTATCGATCGGAGAAACGTATGACGACCGTCACGGTCTCCTCCAAGTACCAGATCGTCATCCCGCGCGATCTGCGTGAGGCGCTCGGCATCCGTCCCGGCGAGCGCTTGCACGCGCTGCGTTACCGCGGACACATCGCACTGGTGCCGGTCAAGGCGATGAAGAGCGTGCGCGGGTTTCTGCGCGGGCTCGACACGGACGTTCCACGAGACGCCGACGATCGCACGTGAACGTCGTCGACTCGTCCGCATGGCTCGAATATTTCGCCGATGGCCCGAACGCCGGCGCGTTTGCCAGGTCGATCGAGGCGATTGGCGAGCTGATCGTCCCCACGCTGACGCTCTACGAGGTGTTCAAGCGTGTCTGCAGCCAGCGCGGCGAGGACGATGCCCTGCGCGCCATCGCCCAGATGGAACAGGGACAGGTGGTCGGGCTGGACCGCGCCATTGCCCTCGATGCGGCGCGCCTGTCTCTGCAGCGCCGGCTCCCGATGGCGGAGAGCATCATCCTCGCCACCAGCGAGTTGCGCCGAGCGACGCTGTGGACACAGGATTCTGACTTTGCGGACGTGCCGGGAGTCCGCTATTTCGCCAGGCGCTGAGGCACTCACTGGCAATGGCTAGAAAACGTTCCACCCAACACGCGCGCGCCGCGCCCCGCACCGGCGCTCGCGCGCGTGCGGGCCGCGCTCCTCGACCCGCGAAGCCCGCGCCGCTGACGATCGTCATTCTCGCGGCGGGCGAGGGCAAGCGCATGAAGTCCGCGCTGCCGAAGGTGCTGCAGCCGCTCGCGGGGCGCCCGCTCCTCAAGCACGTGCTGGACACAGCGCGCACGCTCGCGCCCGCATCGGTCCGCGTGGTGTACGGCCACGGCGGCGAGCGTGTTCAGGCTGCGTTCACGGGCGAGGAGGTGATATGGCACTTTCAGGGCGAGCAACGAGGTACCGGGCATGCGCTGCTGCAGGCGACGCCTCAGATTCCCGACGGGCACCTGGTGCTGGTGCTCTACGGAGACGTGCCGCTCATCGGCCGTGAGACGCTTGCGCAGCTTCTGTCGCTCGCCGGCGCGCGACGGCTCGCGCTGCTCACCGCGCGCCTGGAGCGTCCCGAGGGCTATGGGCGCATCGTGCGCGACGCGCGCGGCCGGGTGCGCAAGATCGTCGAGCAGCAGGATGCCACGGCCGCACAGCTTCGGATTCATGAGTGCAACACCGGGGTGCTGGCCGCGCCGGCCGAGCTCCTCAAGCGCTGGCTCGGGTGTCTCACGACGCGCAATTCCCGGGGCGAGTACTACTTGACCGACATCGTGGCCATAGCTGTGAGGGAGGGTATTCCCGTACGCCCGCTGCTCGCTACCGAGGCGGGCGAAGTGCTCGGCGTGAACGACAAGTCGCAGCTCGCGGCGCTCGAGGGCGTGTGGCGCGCACGCCAGGCGCAGGCGCTGCTCGCCGCCGGCGTGACGCTCGCCGATCCCAGCCGGCTCGACGTGCGCGGCACGCTCGCGGTCGGCCACGACGTCTTCATCGACATCAACGTGCTGTTCGAGGGTCAGGTCACGCTCGGCGAGCGGGTGCAGATCGGCGCGGGCTGCGTGATCCGCGACTGCGAGATCGGCGCCGACACGCGCGTGCTGCCGCATTGCGTCGTCGACGGCGCGGTGATTGGAGCCGGCTGCGTGATCGGCCCGTTCGCGCGGCTGCGTCCGGCGGTGTCGCTGGCCGAGGAGGTGCACATCGGCAACTTCGTCGAGGTGAAGAACTCGCAGCTCGGCGCGGGCTCCAAGGCGAATCATCTCGCTTATGTCGGCGATGCGCGGGTCGGCAGCCGCGTGAACATCGGGGCCGGCACGATCGTTGCGAACTACGACGGTGCGGTGAAGCACACCACCACCATTGGCGATGACGTGCATACGGGCTCAAATAGCGTGCTGGTAGCCCCTATTACCGTGGGCGCAGGCGCTACTGTTGCAGCCGGCTCGACGGTCACGCACACTGTACCGGCCGGTAAACTCACGGTGGCGCGTGCACGCCAGGCAACCGTCGAAGGGTGGCGCCGGCCGGGAAAACCCCGCGCCTAATTGCCGCAAGATCTGCGGCCCACCTGCAACGAGCCTGTCGTACTTGCGTATTACCGTGGATTGCACGAACAACAAGAGCGTGCGATCGGGGGCGAAGAGGTGAAGGGCATGAGTGCGTCAAAAAATCTGCGCCCCGAAGGGTTCGACGGGAGTTTCTGGGAGAGGCTCCTTCGACTCGAGGGACGTCGCGTTCGGGCGAAGCACGATGGCGGGCGAGGCCTCGAGGGGTTGCCCGTGGCGAAGGCCGCGGCAGCAGACGAGGCCGAGGAACTGCGGCTCGCCTGGTGCCGTTATTGCGAAGTGATCTCCGAGCTCGAGCAGACGACCTCCGAATTCGAGTCGCTGCGCCGCTGAGCGCGCCCGAGCGGGCAGCGCAGACTCTCAGGTTTTTGTCGCGCCGCGCTCTGGAGGAGCTGCGCTCGCTCTAGCCGAGCGTGCACCAGCTCGCCCTGTTGCGCGGTGAGCCGTTGGTGCGGCTTTTCGGGCAAACTACCATGGCCCGGGCCCCTGCGGCCCCAGGACGAGGCCAAGGAAAGCATGTGCGGAATCGTCGGCGCGGTCGCCGGGCGTGATGTCGTCCCGATCCTGATGGAAGGGCTGCGGCGGCTCGAGTACCGCGGCTACGATTCGGCGGGCTTGGCGGTGCTCAATGGCTCGAAGCACCTGACCCGGCTGCGCACCGTCGGCAAGGTGCGCCAGCTCGACGATGCGCTCGAGCAGTCGCCCACGTCCGGCAGAATCGGCATCGCCCATACCCGCTGGGCCACTCACGGCGTGCCGAGCGAGCGCAACGCCCATCCGCACATCTCGCGCGACGGATTGGCGATCGTTCACAACGGCATCATCGAGAACCACGAGCAGCTGCGCGCCGATCTCGAGCGTCGGGGCTACGAGTTCACCTCCGAGACCGACACCGAAGTCATCGCCCACCGGGTGCATTTTCACTTGCAGACGGCGCACGACCTGTTCGACGCGGTACGCGCCACGGTGGCCGAGCTCGAGGGAGCGTACGCGCTCCTGGTCGTGAGCGAGCACGACCCCGAGCGGCTGATTCTGGCGCGCGAGGGGTGCCCGGTGGTGGTGGGCCTCGGCAAGGACGAGAACTTCGTCGCCTCGGACGTCGCGGCGCTCCTGCCCGTGACGCGGCGCTTCATCTTCCTCGAGGAAGGCGACGTCGCCGAGGTGCGCCGCAGCGCGGTACGGGTCGTCGATCGCGCCGGCAAGCCCGTCGAGCGTCCAATCCGCGAGAGCGAGCTGTCGGCGGATGCCGCCGAGCGTGGACGCTACCCGCACTTCATGCTGAAGGAGATCCACGAGCAGCCGCGCGCGATCGCCAACACGCTGCAGGAGCGCGTGCGCAACGGCCGGCTGCTGGAGGCAGCGTTCGGCCCGACCGCCGGCGAGGTGTTCGGCCGCACGCAGAACGTGCACATCGTCGCCTGCGGCACCAGCTTCCACGCCGCCGCCGTGGCGCGCTACTTCATCGAGCAGATCTGCCTGCTGCCGTGCGCGGTCGACATCGCGAGCGAATACCGCTATCGCAATCCCCTGGTGCCACCGAACTCGCTGTTCGTCACGATCTCGCAGTCCGGCGAGACCGCCGACACGCTGGCGGCGCTGCGCCTGGCGCAGCGCTCCGGCTACCTCGCCTCGCTCGCGATCTGCAACGTGCCGGAGAGCTCGCTGGTGCGCGAGTCGCAGCTCGTGCTGCTCACACGCGCGGGGCCCGAGATCGGGGTCGCCTCCACCAAGGCATTCACCACGCAGCTCACCGCCCTCGGCATGCTGGTGGTGGTGCTCGCCCGCAATCGCAATGCCGACGCCGAGCGCGAGCGCGCGCTCGTCAACAACCTGATCGAGCTGCCGGCGCTGGTGGAGAAGACGCTGACGCTCGATGGAGTCGTGCAGCGGCTCGCGCAGCGCTTCGCCGGCAAGCATCACGCGCTGTTTCTCGGGCGCGGGGCGCTCTACCCGATCGCGCTCGAGGGGGCGCTCAAGCTCAAGGAGATCTCCTACCTGCATGCCGAGGGCTACCCCGCCGGGGAGCTCAAGCACGGACCACTCGCGCTGGTGGATGCCGACATGCCGGTCGTGGCGGTAGCACCCAACAACGACCTGCTCGAGAAGCTCAAATCGAACCTCATGGAGGTGCGTGCCCGCGGCGGCGAGCTGGTGGTATTCGCCGACCCCGCCTCCGGAATCCAGTCGAGCGACGGGGTCACCGTCATCGAGATGCCGCGGCACGTGAGTTACGTGCAGTCGCCAGTCGTCTACAGCGTCCCGCTGCAGCTGCTCGCCTACCACGTCGCCGTGCTCAAGGGGAACGATGTCGATCAGCCGCGCAACCTCGCCAAGAGCGTGACGGTCGAGTAAGCACCGCAGGTGCGGCTCGCACGCGTGTGCGCCGGTATCGTGAAGCCGGCCGTTCAAACGTCCTCGGCAAAGCGGCGCGGCGCGTTCGCTGAATGCACCGGCTAGCGCGCATCGTCGTGCAGGCTTGCGAGCATGCGGTTGCACTTCGGGACGGTCGGTGCCGACGGCACCGTGCGATACGATGAGCCGCATGAAGATGCGAGCGGTCGCGCCCGATCTGATCGCGGGCCTCTCGATCGCGGGACTGCTGGTGCCCGAGGCGGTGGCCTACTCGGGCCTGGCAGGCCTGCCCCCGCAGGCCGGGGTGAGCGCCCTGCTCGCGGGTCTGCTCGCGTACGGCCTGATCGGCAGGAGCCGGTTTGCCATCGTGAGCGCCACTTCCTCCTCGGCGGCGGTGTTCGCCTCGGCGACGCTCGCACTCGGTGCCGGCACGGTCGCCGAGCGCGTGGCGCTCGCGGCGATCCTCGTGACGGGTGCCGGAGTGGCGTTCGTCGTCTGCGGGGCGTTGCGGCTCGGCGCGATGTCGAACCTGATCGCGCGCCCGGTGCTGCGCGGCTATACGCTCGGGCTCGCGCTGGTGATCGCGGTGAAGCAATGGCCAAGTGTCGTGGCCGTGCACACGCAAAGCAGCGACTTCTTCGCGCTGCTTGCCGAGCTCACGCGCAACTACAGTAGCTGGCACCTGCCGAGCCTCGCGTGCGGCCTGACGGCGCTCGCCTGCCTGTACCTGCTCGAGCGGCTGCCGCGGGTGCCGCGGGTGCCGGGGATGCCGGTGGTGATCGTGGCGAGCATCCTCGCGGCGCCGGCGCTGGTGGCGCACGGCGTCGCGTTGACGGGTCCGCTGGAGCTCACGTTTGCACTGCCGACCCTGGCCATGCCGCCCGGAGTGCGCTGGGTGACGGTCGCGGAATACTCACTCGCGCTGATGCTGATCCTCTATGCCGAGTCCTACGGCTCGATCCGCGGCGCCGCACTGCGACACGACGAGGAAGTGCGGCCCAACCGCGACCTGCTGGCGCTCGGAGTCGCCAACATTCTCGCTGGTTTGCTGCGGGGCACGCCGGTCGGAGCCGGCTACTCCGGTACCTCTGCCAACCAGGCCGCCGGAGCACAGTCGCGCCTCGCGGGGCTTGCGGCTGCGGCGATCGTGCTGGTGGTGGTGGTCGGGCTGCGCTCGTGGATCGAGCAGATCCCGCAGCCGGTGTTGGCGGCGATCGTGATTCACGCCGTCACCCGTTCGGTGAGTCTTGAGGCGTTCCGCAACTACTTCCGCTGGCAGCGCGATCTGCCGATTGCGCTCGCCGCAGTGCTCGCCGTGATGGCTTTCGGCGTGCTGAACGGCCTGCTGCTCGCCATTGCCTTCAGCATCGTGATGCTGCTGCGCTCGCTCGCCCAGCCGCAGTTGTCGGTGCTCGGCCGCATGGGTGATCACGACTACGTCAGCATCGAGCGCCAGCCGGCCGCACTGACCGTGCCCGAGATGTTGGTAGTGCGGCCCGAGGAGCCGTTGTTCTTCGCCAACGCGGATCCATTGCTCGCCCAGGTGCGCGCACGGGTGGTGGCGTCACCGCAGGCGAAGCTCGTGATTCTGAGTCTCGAGGAATCGCCCGACCTCGACGGCACGGTGCTCGAGGCGTTGACCGAGTTCTGCAGTTGGCTCGCCGCACGTGGGCGGCAGCTGCGGCTGGCGCGGGTGAAGGATCGGGCGCGCGAGGCGCTGCTGCGCGCCAACCTGACACTGCTTCCGGAGGATGCGCTCGACTACTGGAGCGTCGACGATGCGGTCAGGGGGGTGCGCGTCGGCCGGGGGCGTGGTTGACGGTCGTGCCCCGCGTGCCTCATGTTACGCACCGACTTCAGGTGTGGGACGCGGGTCCGTGTGGCCCTCACAACCTTACCGCGTGAGAGGAGCTCGAGATGAAGAAGCTATGCGTCGCGCTGTTCGTCACTCTCGCCGCCGTGGCTCTCGTCAGCTGCGCCAGCCAGAAGGCGCCGGCCGAACAGGCGGTGGCTGCGGCGGAATCGGCGCTCGCCGCGATTCACGACACGGCGCAGAAATATGCGCCCGAGATGCTGCAGGTCGTCGAGACGCAGGTCAACGCACTCAAGGACAGCCTCGCCAAGGGCGACTACAAGGGCGTGCTCGACCAGGCTCCCGCGGTCATGTCCGCGATCAACGGGCTGAAGGACGCCGCGGCCGCCAGGCAGGCCGAGGCCGAGGCTGCGGCCGCCAAGGCGAAGGACGCCTGGGGCCCGATGAGCACCGCGATCCCGAAGATGATCGATGCCATCTCGAGCCGCGTCGCCATTCTCTCGAAGTCGCACCACCTGCCGAAGGGCGTCACCAAGGACAGCCTGAATGCCGCCAAGGCGGGACTCGACACGCTGAAGTCTTCATGGAGCGATGCCACGAGCGCCGCGAGTGCCGGTGATTACACGACCGCGATGGCAAAGGCGGAGGCCGCCAAAGCGCAGGCGACGCAGGTGATGCAGTCGCTCGGCATGACCTCGAGCTGAGGCGAGCGAGCTCGAGAGATCAGCGCCACCGGCCGCCTCACTCTGCGACGAGGCGGCCGGTGAGATCGTAGGTTTCGGCGCCCACGATCTCGACGTCAGCCCAGTCACCCGCGCACAATCCGCCGGCGGACGCAATGCGCACCACGCCGTCGATCTGCGGCGCTTCGGCGGCGCTGCGCGCCGTCGCCGCACCCTGCGCAACCTCATCGATCAGCACGCGCACACGCTGTCCCACGCGCCTCGCCAGGCGACGTGCGCTGAGCGCTGCCGCGCGTTCCATGAAGCGCGCGTAGCGCTCCTCCTGCACCGGCGGCGGCACGTGATCGGGCAGGGCGTTCGCCGCTGCACCCTCCACCGCCGAGTACTTGAAGCAGCCGACCCGATCGAGCTCGGCCGCTTCGAGCCACTCGAGCAGCTCGCCGAACTCGGCTTCCGTCTCGCCGGGGAAGCCGACAATGAAAGTGCTGCGCAGAGTCAGGTCCGGGCAGGCGCCTCGCCACGCGCGGATGCGCGCGAGCGTGTCCTCGGCGTGTGCCGGCCGGCGCATGCGCCGCAGCACCGAGGGGCTGCCGTGCTGAAACGGGATATCGAGGTACGGCAGTAATCGCCCCTCGGCCATGAGCGCGACCACGCCATCGACGTGCGGATAGGGATACACGTAGTGCAGGCGCACCCAGGCGGGCAGCTCGCCGAGCGAGCGCGCCAGGTCGATGAGGCGCGTCTGATAATTCGCGCCACGCCACTCACCGCGCGCATAGCGCAGATCCGCGCCGTAGGCGCCGGTGTCCTGCGAGATGACCAGCAGCTCCTTGACGCCCGCGGCGACCAGGCGCTCGGCCTCGCGCAGCACGTCGTCGATGCGGCGGCTCACGAGCCGGCCGCGCATCGCCGGGATGACGCAGAAGCTGCAGCGGTTGTTGCACCCTTCGGCGATCTTGAGGTAGGCGTAATGCCGCGGCGTGAGCCGCACGCCCTGGGGTGGCAGCAGATCGAGGAACGGATCGTGCGGCGGGGGCAGATGCTCGTGCACCGCCGCGACGACATCCTCGTAGGCGTGCGGACCCGTCACTTTCAGAACGCGCGGATGGCGCGCCAGAATGCGCTCGGGTCGCGCGCCGAGGCAGCCCGTGACGATCACGCGGCCATTGCGCTCGAGCGCCTCGCCGATCGCCTCGAGTGACTCGTCGATCGCCGCGTCGATGAAGCCGCAGGTGTTGACCACCACCAGGTCGGCCCCCTCGTAGGTCGGCGCAACCTCATACCCCTCCGCGCGCAGCTGCGTCAGGATCCGCTCGGAGTCGACCAGCGCCTTCGGGCACCCGAGGCTCACGAATCCTACCCTGGCTGCGCGCGCGCGCGCCCCGGCCGCACGCGCAGTGCGCGCGGGCGCTCGATCGGGCAGGGCAGACGCAGCGGTCACGGGCACTCGGGGGCCGGCATAAAAAAAGGGCGGCTATGCTAGCTGCGAACGTCGCGGCGCGCCAGTTGCGGCTCGGTTGCGGCGCTGGGTGGCGCTCATTGCCGCGCTGGCATCTACCGTTGCGCCGGCGCTTATTGCTGTGCTGGCGTGGGGTGATCGGTCGCCGGAGTCTGTGGCGCTCCCGCAGAGGGTCTTGCGGTCGGTGCGCTGCGGTGGTGGTGCACGCGAGTCAACGCGCAGAACACCAGGAGCACTATGACCGGCATGACCAGCCAGGGCCAGATCGCGGGCCGCCGCTCACGTGCGGGACTAGCGCCCATGTTCGCTAACGACCGTAAAGGCCCGTCAGCTCCGCTGAGCCGAGAGCCTGGGCGCGCACGTTGAAGCCGACTAGAGCTGCGGTCGCATCGGCGGGCAGCTCGAGCTTCGCGACCTTGAGCGCATACAGGCGGAAGTTGTAGTGATGCGGCTTGCCCGGCGGCGGGCAGGGACCGCCGTAGCCGGCGTTGCCATAGTCGCTGCGCCCCTGCACGGCCCCGGCCGGTATCAGGTGCTTGTGCGGGTCTCCGGCATCCGCCGGCAGCGAGGTCGTGTCGGCGGGAATGTTGTAGACGATCCAGTGCCACCAGCCGCTGCCGGTCGGCGCGTCCGGATCGTGCACCAGCAGCGCGAAGCTCCTGGTCCCCGCAGGGACTCCGCGCCACGACAGTGCCGGCGATACGTTGCCACCCTGGCAGCCGAAACCATTGAAAACCTGTGCCGCGGCGATCTTGCCACCGGAGGCGATGTCGGGGCTCGTGAGCACGAACGGGCCCGTAGATACCGGGGGCTCCGCCGCAACGGTGGCGCCGATGCACATGAGCCAGGTCCCGAGCCAGCCGCCCGCCAACACAGTCCGCCTCATCATCGCCCCCTTTTTCTTGAGCCCGCCGGCCGATTTTGCGCAGTGTGCAGCGGGCAGGGCGTGGAGTGCAAATCACCGGCAGCTCCCTGCGGCTGCCGGGCTAGCCGCCGAGCACGCGAAATCCCTCGCGGCGCGCCGCCCGGTTGAGGCGATCGTCCAGGCGGACGATCTCGAGCGTACCGGTATCGTGATCGGCCGCGGTCAAGGCGTGGACGATGTCTTTCACCTCGTAAATTGCCATTCTGCCCACGACGTATAAACTTGTTGATACATAGAGGAGAGATCATGGCAAAGAGTGCAACGTTGACTGTGCAACAGTGGGGAAACAGCCTTGCTGTGCGCATTCCTGCGGCAGTGGCACGGTCGGCTCGATTCAGGGTCGGCCAGCCCGTCGAAGTATCAGCTCAGGACTCGAACGTTCTGGTAAGGTCGCTTGGCGAGCCCAAGCTGACACTCGCGCAGAAGCTGGCCGCATTTGATCCGGCACTTCACGGTGGCGAGGTGATGGTCACGCGCCCCATTGGATGTGAGGTGCCGTAGTGGCCGCCCGAAAGTCATGGTGCCCTGACAGGCGAGACATGATCTGGATTGATTGCAATCCGCAGGCTGTTCGCGAGATGAAGGATGTGCACCCGTTGGTCGTACTGTCTCCGCGAGAGTTCAATGCACGAACAGGGATTGTGATTGGTCTTCCGATGACCACAGCTCCCTACAACGAAACCAATCCGTTCGCTGTGAAGTTCATGGGACCGAAAGGCGTCGCAAGCTACATCCTGAGCCATCAACCAAAGTCCTTCGATTGGCGTGCCAGAAACGCGAGGCCTCACCCGCTCAGGAAAGTGCCAGAGAGCTCGTACGCGAGCGCCTGCGAGACTCTAAATCAGATCATTGAGGTCGGGAGTTAGCCCGACTACGGATGCTGCTACGAGTTCCCGAGGATGAGCCACCCACCGCCAGAAGCGTTAAATCAGTCAAGCGAGCTCGTTGATTACAATCTGTTCACGACGCACGCGGCGCTGCGCGAGGCGCTGGCGCGTGAGGGCGCCGCCGCGGATGAGGCGACGCTCACGGCTCTCGGTGCGCAGCTCGGCAGTGCGCGCATGTTCGCGCTCGGCGATGCTGCCAACCGCAATCCGCCGCGGCTGCACGCTCTCGATCGCTTTGGCAATCGCCTCGATCAGGTCGAGTTCCACCCGGCCTGGCACGAGCTGCTGCAGCAGCTGGTGGGCGCCGGGCTGCACACCGGTCCGTGGGCCGAGCCGCGCCCCGGAGCACACGTCGCGCGCGCGGCCGGCTACCTGCTGTGGGCGGAGCTCGAGAACGGCACGCAGTGCCCGGCGACCATGAGCTACGGCGCGGTCCCGGCGCTCGCGCCGCAGGGCGCCGACTTCGGCCTGTGGCTCGGGCTGCTCAAGTCGCGCGCGTACGATCCGGCGTTCGCGCCGGCGCCCGGCAAGCGTGGTGCGCTGATCGGCATGGGCATGACCGAGCGACAGGGAGGCTCGGATGTGCGCACCAACACCACGCGCGCGCGGCCGGCGGGCGCGCGCGGCCCGGGACGCGAATATCGCCTCGGCGGCCACAAGTGGTTCTTCTCGGCGCCGATGTGCGATGCGTTCCTGGTGCTGGCGCAGGCGCCGGGCGGGCTGTCGTGCTTTCTGGTGCCGCGCTTTGAGCCGGACGGGACTGTCAACGGACTGCACCTCGAGCGCCTCAAGGACAAATGCGGCAATCGCTCGAACGCCTCGAGCGAGGTCGAGCTCGACGAGGCCTACGGGCTGCTGGTCGGGGAGGAAGGCCGCGGGATCCCGGCGATTCTCGAGATGGGGGTCTATACCCGTCTCGACAACGCCATCGGCTCGGCCGGACTGATGCGCCAGTGCGTGTCGCAGGCGATCCACCACGCGCGCGCGCGGCGCGTCTTCGGGCGACTGCTCGCCGAGCAGCCGCTGATGCGCAACGTGCTCGCGGATCTGGCGCTAGAGTGCGAGACGGCGGTGCTCCTCAGCCTGCGCCTGGCGCGTGCCTTCGATCAGCTCGCCGACGAGAGCGCGACACTCCTGCGCCGCGTGCTGACGCCGGTCGTCAAGTACTGGGTCTGCAAGCGGGCGCCGGCGGTGTGCGCCGAGGCGATGGAAGTGCTCGGCGGCAACGGCTACGTCGAGGACGGCCCGATCGCGCGACGCTTCCGCGAGTCGCCGCTCAATTCCATCTGGGAGGGCTCGGGCAACATCATGTGTCTCGACGTGCGGCGGGCGCTGGCGCGTGAGCCGCGCACCCGCGAGGCGCTCGAAGAGCTGCTCACGCCGGCGCGCGGCGGCGATCCGCGCTACGACCGTTACCTGGCGGCGCTGCGCGCCGATCTCGGCAGCCTCGAGGAGGCGGAGCTGCGCGCCCGCGACCTCACGCAACGGATTGCGCTCGGCACGCAGGCTGCGCTGCTGCTCGCGCACGGGCCGGCGAGCTCCTGCGAGGCGTTTCTCGCCTCGCGCATCGCTGCCGGTCCGCCGGCGGCGTTCGGTACACTGTCAGCCGGCAGCGACTTCACGGCACTCATGGCGCGGGTATTCGCACCGTGAGGAGCGCTGCCGAGGATAGTCCGATGGACTTCGGCCAGGCGTATTACCAGCGCTACTACTTCGATCCGCGCACCCAGGTCGCGAGCCGCTGCGAGACCGAGGCGCGCGCGCGGCTGATCGCCTCCCTGGTGGCGCACGTGGGCCTGCCGGTGCGGCGGATCCTGGATGCCGGCTGCGGCACCGGCGTGCTGCGCTCGGCGCTCAGGAAGCTGCTGCCGGCGGCCGAGTACGTCGGGCTCGAGGCGAGCGACTATCTGTGCGCGCGCTACGGCTGGTCGTGCGGCCGGATCGAAGCGTACCGCGCGCGCACGCCGTTCGATCTCGTCATCTGCTACGACGTGCTCCAATACCTCGAGGCCGCCGCGGCTCGGCGCGCGCTCGCGAACTTCGGCCGCCTGTGTCGCGGGGTGCTCTACTTCAGTGCGCTGACGCGCGCCGATTACGAGCACAACTGCGACCGCACGCGCACCGACGGCGCGGTGCATCTGCGCAGCGGGCGCTGGTACCGCACGCAGCTCAGGCGGCAGTTCCGTGAGGCAGGCCTGGGATTCTGGCTGCGGCGCGGGCCTGCCCTCACTCTGTGGGAGCTCGAGGCGAAGTGAGCGGCGGCGGCGAGCGGCGCCGGCGGAACAGCGGGTAGAGCGGCAGACCGAGCAGGATCAGCAGCGCGGTGGCGAACGACTCCTGCGGTGCGGTCAGGAACGCGCTGATGACGATCCACACCATCACGGCCACGAACAGCAGCGGCACCAGCGGATAACCCGGCAGACGATACGGACGCGCCGCGGCGGGCCGCCGCCGCCGCAGCACGATGACGGCGAGCACCACCGGGATCCAGAAGAGTGCGTAACTCATCACCGCCATGTTGGTGAGCTGATCGAACGTGCCCGAGGCCGCGAGCAGCGCTGCCCAGCCGCACAGCATCAGCAGCGAGTTGCGCGGCACGCGGCTGCGCGGGGTGAGACGGCCGAAGGGCGCGAAGAACAATCCGTCGCGCGCCGCCGCGTACGAGACGCGCGCGCGCGTGAGGATGGTGCCGTTGAGCGAGCCGGCGGTGGAAATCAGAAAGATCAGGGCCGCGACCGCGACGGCGTGCGCGCCGAGAAAGGTCTGCACGGCGCGCGCGGCGACCGAGGGGGCCTGCGGGTAGGCGGTGGAATTGGCGCTCGCCACCTGCCAGAACGGCAGGGCGTAGAGATAGGCGGTGTTGACCAGCAGGTACAGCGCGAGCACCAGCAGCGTCCCGCCGATGATCGCGCGCGGCAGGTTGCGCTGCGGCTGCTGCAGCTCGCCGGCCGCCATCGGCAGATACTGCCAGCCGCTGTACGCCCAGAGCGCGGCGAACATCGCGGCGCCGAAACCGGCCAGCCCGCCGCTCGAGCTGCCGGCGCTCGCGCGCAGATTGGCGGTAGCGTGCACGCCGGAGAACAGAAACACTCCGCCGGCCACCGCGACGATCGCCAGCACCTTGATCACCGTGAGCGCGCTCTGCACCTGCCCGCCGAGCATCACGCCCGCCGAGTTGATCGCCGCGAACACCGCGATCACGCCGAGCGCGACCAGCTGGCGCGTACCGAGGGCGAGCGTGTAGTCGGCGCCGAACAGATGCCAGGTGTGCGCGAGCCACTGGTGATCGAGGGCATGGATGTCGGAGACGAAGATCGCGGCCGCGGCGCCGTAGGCGGCGATGCTCGCGCCGCCGAGCACGAAGCTGTTGCAGGCGTACAGGAAGGCGGGGATCTCGCCGAACGCGGCCTGCAGATAGACGTACTCACCACCCGCATCGGGCAGCAGCGCGCCGAGCTCGGCAAAGCACAGCGCGCCGAGCATCGCCACGGCGCCGGCTGCGACCCAGGCCGCCAACACCAGTGCCGGCGTACCGACCGCCTGTGCCATGGCGGCGGACTTGAGGAATACACCGGTGCCGATGGTGATACCCACCACGAGCGCGGCGGCATGCGTCAGAGTCAGATCGCGGCGCGGTTGCAGCTCCTCGTCAGCCATGCGCGCTATCGTACAATCGCCGGCGGTCACACGGGCGGAGCAGCATGGCGATGCAGGCGCACGGGCGCGCCGGGCCGGCAGACAACGGGGGCGAGAAACCTGAGCGGCTGGCGACGTTTCGCGGCGCGGTGAGCTGCCGGCGTGCAGCCGGCGTGCTCGGACTGACGCTCTGTGGCGATACCACGGAGGCGCCCGGGGAGGCGACCGCACTCGCCTTCGGCGCCGCAGCGCCTGCGGGGCTCCCGGAAACGCTCCTCGATCCGGTGGTCGAGCGCCTCGCCGACGGCCAGTACCGCATTGCGAGCGCGGCGAGTGAGTGGCTCATCGAAGCGCGCAGCGTGCACCTGCACCGTGACATCGGCGCGCAGTTCTACCGTGCGCTGCCGCCGCGACCGGCGCCGTGGGCGAAGCGCCTCTTCTGGCGGGTGGTGCTCGCGCTCGCCGCAAGCCGGATAGGGCTCGCGCTGCTGCGCGCGCTGCGACGCTAGGGGCGCGCAGTCACGCGGAGGGCGAGCGCGCCCCGAGGATTTCGCTCGCGGTGAGCGGCAAGCGCTCGGCGCCGACCAGCGAGGCGTAGGCGGCGATCTGGGTATGAAAGGCGCGCTGCCAGGTGAAGCGCCGCAGCACGTGAGCGCGAGCCGCCGCGCCGAGCGCATCGAGGTCGCGCTCGTAGAGCGCGGCGATCGCTTCCGCCATGCCGGCGGCGCTCCCCGGATCGACCAGCATGCCGACGCTCTCATCCAGCAGCTCCGGAAAGGCGCCGGCACGTGCGGCGACCACCGGGCGGCCGCACGCCATCGCCTCGAGGATCACCAGCCCGAAGGTCTCGCGCGTCCCGGCGTGCACCAGGGCGTCACTCGAGGCGATCCATTCGGCGAGCTCGAGGCTGTCGCGCCGGTAGGGCAGCATGGTGACGTTGGCGGCTGGCCGCCCGGCACGCCCGCCGCCGATCAGCAGCAGGTGATACGGCGCGCCGAGACGCTCAAAGGCCGCGAACAACAGCGGCAGATTCTTCTCCTCCGCAAAGCGGCCGGCGAAGATCAGCACGCGCGCAGCGGCGTCGAGGCCGAGACGAGCGCGCAGCGCGTCGCGGCGGCGCGCGGGGTTGAAGACCTCGGTATCGACGCCGAGCGGCTGGTGCGCGACGCGCGGCACACCGAGCTCGCTCAGGTAGTCGCACATCACCAGACTCGGCGCGAACACCAGATCGCAGCGCTCGTAGAGCGTGCGCACGTAGCGCCCGACGAGGGGCTCGGTGAGCGCCCCGGCGAAGCGCCGGCCGAACAGCTGCGGCAGATTGCAATGATAGAACGCCACCAGCGGGATGCCGCGGCGCTGCGCCACGTGCCAGCCGCACCAGGCGGGGTGAAAGGCATCGCCCGCCTCGATCAGCGTCGGCTCGAGCTCATCGAGCAGCCGCACCCAGCGGCGCGGATTGAGCGGCAGCCGGTAGTTGAAGGTTCCCGGCACCGGGTAACCGGAGAGCATGCAGACCCCGCCACGCGCGAGCTGCGTCTCGCGGCCGGGCACGACGATGGTGTGCTCCCAGGAGGTGTGCGCCGCCAGCCAGGCGTGCTTGGCGGTGAGGTAGCGTTTCACGCCACCGCTGGTCGGGGAATAGAAGAGAGTTGCGTCGACGAGATGCATCGTTCTGGTCGCGGGCTTGCGGAGTCCGGCCGGCGGCATGCCAAAAGCGGATTGCACCTGCAACACGTTTGAGTGTCAAGCGCCCCGGAGCGCGCGCGCTGCGGGTGCGCCCCTGTACGGCCGGTTTGATGTTGGCGTTCAAGCGAAACAGACGATCGGATCGCAGCGCTTGTTCACGGTCGCTTCCGTGAGCGGAAAGTGTCATGCTTCGCGCGCGGCTGCGCACCGGTCAGGCACGCAGCAGTGCACGGCTGCAGCGGCGCGGGTGGGCCGCGCGCCAGTGTTGACCGGGGCAACCCGTCCCACGAACCAACATCAAGGGACAGCGCCAGAGCATGCCAACTCCTGAGGAAGCGCGCGGCGCAGCAGTGCTGCGCCGCCTGGTCGTATTGGAGCCCGGCGAGGCGCCGGCGGTGCTCGCCTCGCTGGCGACGCTGTTCTGCACGTTCTCGAGCTATACGATCCTGCGCCCGGTGCGCGACGCACTCGGCGTGACCTCAGGGCTGGAGAAGATCCCTTATCTGTTCTGGGGCGTCTTCTTCGTGATGCTGCTGCTGCAGCCGCTGTACGGCTGGCTCACCTCGCGCTTCGCGCGCTCGGTGTTCCTGCCGTGGGTGTACGGGTTCTTCATACTCAACCTGTTGCTGTTCTGGGGTTGGTTCCACCTGCAGGCCGACCACACCTGGATCGCGCGCACGTACTACGTCTGGGTGAGCGTCTTCAATCTGTTCGTGGTCGCCGCCTTCTGGAGCCTGATGGCGGATGTGTTCAGCCGCCAACAGGCCGGGCGCCTGTTCGGCTTCATCTGGGCCGGCGCCAGCGCCGGCGGCCTGATCGGTCCGGCTATCGATCGCCTGCTCGCCGTGCGCATCGGTGCCACCAACCTGCTGCCGATCTCCGCCGGGCTGCTGTTCGCGGGGCTGCTCGCGATGATGCGGGTCATCCGCTGGCAGCGCCGCCAGGCGGCAGTGGCGAGCGCGGGTGGCTCCGAGGGCCCGGCAGCACGCGCCGAGGGTGGCGTCGGGGGTGGAGTGCTCGCCGCCTTCGCCCAGGTGGGGCGCTCGCCCTATCTGGTGGGCATCGCGATCTTCGTGCTGTTCATGACCTGGGTGTCGACCTTCCTGTACCTCGAGCAGCAGGCATTCGTCGCCAAGGCGTTCAGCAGCGCCGATCAGCGCGCGCGCTTCTTTGCCACGATCGATTTCTGGGTGCAGGCCGCATCGCTGACGCTGCAGTTCCTGCTGTTTGCGCGGCTGTTCAAGTGGTTCGGCATGCGTGCGCTGCTGGTGTCGGTGCCGCTGCTGATGGTGGGCGGGTACGCGCTGTTCGCGCTGACTCCAACTTTCATGGTGCTCGTCTGGGTGTACGCGGTGCGGCGCGTCGCCGACTACGCCATCACGCGGCCGTGCCGCGACTCGCTGTTCACGGTGGTGAGCCGCGAGGAGAAGTATCAGGCCAAGAGTCTCATCGACACCTTCGCCTACCGCGGCGGCGATGCGCTGAGCGGCTCGCTCTACAAGGCGCTCACCGGCGGGCTCGGCGCAGGTCCCGCTGCCATCGGCTGGCTGGGGGCGGCAGTCTCGGCGGTGTGGGCGGTGCTGGCGCTCGCCCTCGGGCGCGCCTTCCAGCAGCGCGCCGGCAGCGTGCGCGCGCGCTCCTAAGCGGCGCTCGGCTGCGCCTCGCCGGCGGCACCCGCCTCGGCGCGCTCGTCGGAGGCGTCCGCGGCGGCCTCGAGAGCGGTCACCGCGGCGATGATCTCCTGCGCATCGGCGAAACGATCGCCGCGCGCTTTGGAAAGCAGCCGCGCGAGGAAGGGCTGGTAGCGTGACAGGTCCGCGGGCAGCGTCGGCACCGGCGCGCTGACGTGCTGCTGCAGCACTTCCATGGCGGTGCCGCCGATGTAGGGCTTCTGCCCGGTCAGCATCTCGTAACAGAGGATGCCGAGGCTGTAGAAATCCGAGCGCGCATCGAGCGATTCGCCGAGCGCCTGCTCGGGACTCATGTAGTACGGTGAGCCGAGCAGCACTCCGGTTTGAGTGCTGGCCGTGTTCGGATCGAGCGAGCGCGCCAGGCCGAAGTCGATCAGCGCCACGCTGTCGTTGTCACGCAGCATGACGTTCGGCGGCTTGAGGTCGCGGTGCAGCAGCCCCGCCTCGTGCACCACCTTGAGGGCGTTGGCCATCTGCGCGACATAATGCAGCGACTCGCGCTCACTCAGTCCACGCTGGATGCGCGCCTTGAGGTCACCGCGCGGCAGATACTCCATCGCCAGGTACTCGAACCCGGCGTGCACGCCGTAGTCGTAGATCTCCACCACCAGAGGGCTGTGCACCGCCATGATCGCGGTGTACTCGCGCTCGAGGAACTGCCGCCCGGCCGCTTCGTCGCGCAGCGTCTTGCTCACCTTGAGCGCCACGTTGTGGCCGCGCTGCGCGCTGCTCGCCAGATACACCACCGCCTTCTCCGATTCACCGATCTTGAGGCGCAGCGTGTAGCCGGGAATGATCTCGGGGTTGGCGGCCGTCAGGAGCGCGGCCACGCCGTCGGGCGCGAGCGCTGCGCCGTCCGGCAGCGGCTCCGGCGCGCCGGGCGGTGTGGCGGCGGCCACCTGCGCTCCGTCTGCCCCGAGCGCGTGGCGTGCGGCCTCGCGCGACAGCTGCGCGAGGCTCGCCAGACGGCGGGCGACGCGACGCTCGACGCGGCGCAGCGCCACGCGCACCGCGGTGCTCAAGCGCTCGGGAGTCAGCAGCCGCTTGGGCAGGTAGTCGACTGCGCCGAGCTGCAGGGCGCGCACCGCGGTGAGCTCGTTGCCGGTCTCGGCGAGCGCGATCACGGCGGGCGTCGCCGGCTGGTCGCGCAGCCGACGCAGCAGCGTGAGCCCGGTGGCCTCAGGGTCCTCGGGCGCGCTGCCGAAGGCCGCCGCCAGCAACAGCAAGTCGCAATCGCGGCCGGAGTGCTCGCGGCACCATTGTTCGAACTCCTGCAGGTTGAGCATGCTGACACTCGCCTGCGGGCAGAGCACGTCGAGGTGATGGCGCAGCCACTCGCTGTAGCGGACGTCGTCGTCCACCACCATGATTCGCACCGGAGGAGGCGCGCGCTGCGGTGTCATGGCTGCATGGCGAAACGCACCCGCACGCGCGCGCGCTGGTTGACACCGTGGCCGTCGCGCATCACCGGCCGGTAGCGCCAGTGACGCACGGCATCGAGCGCGGCCTGCTCGAAGATGCCCACCGGCTGCGCACCGATGACCGCGATGTTGCTCACCGCGCCGTCGGCGTCGACGAGAAACTCCAGGTCGACCCAACCCTGGATGCTGCGCTGGCGTGCCAGGATCGGGAACTCCGGCGCCACGTAGTAAGTGCGCGCGAGGGTGTTCTCGCTCACGACGCTGCCTGCCTGCCGCGCCTCGTCCTCGGCGGCGACGTCGGCGGCGTCGGCGGCGTCGGCGGCGTTGCGCAGGTGCGCGGCTTCATCGTGGAGCGCAGCAACGCGCGCCGGATCCGCGCCGGCGTCCGCGGCCGCCCAGTGGTCCGCCTGCGTAGGATCTTTGGCCGCGAGCGCCTGATGAGCCGAATCCTCGAGCCGCGCGCTGAGATCCTGACCGGTCTTGAGCACTGCGGGATCCGCGGGCGCCACCGAGCGCGCAGACTCGATGTAGAAGCGCGCGTTGTCTTCGGGCGGCTGCGGCGTGACCGGCGTGCCCGCGACGGCCATCACGGTCGGCGCAGCGCCGATGGGGGTCGGCGCGGTGGCGGTCGGTGTCGGCTCGGCGGTGGTGGGTGTCGGCGCGAGCGCCGCCGGTGTGGCGAGCACCGCAGTCGCTGCCGTCGGAGCAGGTGACACTGCCGTAGTTGCCGGCTGCGCATGACTCTGCGGCGCGAGCGGCGTGCCCGGCGCACGCTCAGGAGCGGGCGCGCGCCTTGGAGTGAGGGTGGTATCGCGGACGGTCGTCAGGGGCGCGGCTCGCGCGGGAGTCGTACCGGACGGCGCGCTCGGAGCCTCGCGCAGCGTCATCCACACGAGCGGCGCGGCGGCCGTCACGACGGCGGCGAGCACGAACCAGGCAAACGCCACGCGGCGTCCGTGCTGGGCTGGCCAGGCGGGCAACGTGGCGGTAGCGATCTGCCGCAGGGGGTCGTCCTGCTCGTAGCGCCGCCAGGCCGCCTCGACGAACAGCCGTACGCGCTGCTCGGAGACCGGCTTGTGCAGGAACCGATACACGGTGCCGGCGGAAATCTGCGCAGCGAGCTCGCCCTCCTCGTCGTGACCGCCGGCGACGATCAGCACCAGGTCGGGGAACTGCGCGCGCAGCCTCTGTGTCAGGGTCGCGATCGGGCTCACGATCGCGGCCCCATCGATCAGCAGCACACCGGCGTGATCGGCCACGAGCGCGGCCGACAGATCCACCTCGGAGCCCGCGGTGCGCACCTCGCGCCCAGGAACGGTCACCATTCTCACGGCAGCGAGCAGCTGCGGATCGCGGCTGAGCGCGATGAGCGGCGAGACGGCGAGTGCCAGGGGCCCGGGCATATCAGCCGGACGCGGTTTGAGCGTAGGCTGCTGCCCTGGGGTGCTGGAGGCGACGACTGTCACGATCTGAAAAACCCGCCCGTCGGGCCGTGGGACCCGTGCGCCGGGCTAAGATGACGTAATGCCGGCGCCCTGTCGCTAGCGGGGCGGGATTTCTGTGAAGCTGGTCATCTTCTGTTTGTTCTCAGTCGCGCGGCAGAAGGAATCTCGAGCCGTTGTAGCTGAGTACCACGCCGTCGGCGGTGATGCCGTCGACGTGCACGCCGTCTGCGAGTGACTCGCCCTCGCGGAGCTTGCGCATGTTGATCATCACGAAGCGATCCTCAGGGCGGGCGGCGAACACGTGCAGATCGAGCCGCAGCTGCGGGAGCTGTGAGCCGGGGGTGGCGGCGAGGTCCTGGTAGAGCGGCACGCCTTCGGCGGTTCCGCGACGCACGTGTCTCGATGACTCCGGTGGCGGCTCCGCGGCGGGAAGGTAATCCTCGGGGTTCAGCTCCCTGAGCGCGCCGGCGGTGCCGCCGCTGTTCGCGGACACGAGCGGCGGTGGCGCTGGTGGTGACGACGACGGTGCCAGCGCGAGCGGCGTCGTGGACTGTGGCGCGGCCGGAGCCTGCGCGACCGCGGCATTCGCCGTCACGGCCGCCGGCGACGGCGGCGCTGCGAGCGGTGCTGCCGGCGGCGCCCCGGTGCGGGCCGGCGGCGTCGGGGAGCTGCCGTCGGCACGTGTCGGATGGCGCATGAGCATCCAGCTGACGATCGCGAGGTTGATCGCGAGCAGCGCCGCAATGGCGATCGCCCAGAGCGGCAAGCGCGCGCGCGGCCGCGCGACTTTCACCTCGAACAGTGCCGGCCCGCTCTCGCGTTGGCGATCGCTCTCGGACTTCTTCAGCGCATCGAGGATGAACGACATCGATCACCCGCCGTCGTGAGCTTCGCCGGCAGAGAGGAGCGGCGCGTCCGGCCCGGCGAGCGCGGCGGAAAGCGCAATCTGCGTCTGCAGGCCGGCGATACCGTCGACCGCGAGCTGGTGCTGGCGCTGAAACTCGCGCACCTGGGCGTTCAGCTCGGCATCGAACACGTCGCTCACCGCGGTGTCGGCGGTGGCGCCGTGCAGGCGCTGCAGGCTCTGGCGCAGCCAGCGCACCGGGGCACCACGCATCCCGACTACGAGCGACTGAACCGGAGAGTTTGCCGGCCGCCACAGCATCACGAAGTCTCCCAGCCAATAGTGCGACAGCTCCCCGAGGCTCACCGCGCGCGGGCCGCCGAGCTCGAGCCGCGCCTGCTCGTCGTCGAGCCGCGTGAGCACCACCTGGTGGCTCGCGCCGGCACCGTCGTTCAGCAGCAGAATGGCCGGGTGATTGTAGAGCCGCAGCTGCCCGAAGGAGCCGCGCTCCGCGACGCACGCGAGCCCCTGGCGCGAGGCCTGCGTACACGGGTCGGTGCCGTCGGTGCGGTATTTTGCTCCCCACAGCCCGAACAGCCGCCCGAACGCGCCGTCGGTATCGGTCTCGCTCACGTGCGTCGTCAGGAGCTCGCCGAGCCGTAGCGCGGGCGGGCGCGGCGCCGCGATGGCCACGGCCGGCTGCGCCGGCGGTGGCGAGGCGACTGCGTGCGCCCGCGCGCTCCAGGGCTCGAAGCGCCACAGCGCCGCGGTGAGCAAGGCCATCGCCACAGCGGCCGCGCCGGTCGCCGCCCACGGCAGCCAGTGGGCTGTCGGCCGCCGCCCGAAGACCTCGGTCGCGGCGCTGCGCACCAGCGCGCCGGTCACCCGGTGGCGGTCGAGCGAATAGGCACCGAGGAGCGCGCGATCGCAGATCACGTTGATGACGCGCGGCACCCCCTGCGACCGGCGAAACACCCTGGCGAGCGCGTGCGCGGAGAAGATGTCAGTGGTCGCGCCCGCGACGCGCAGGCGGTGTCGCACGTACGCGGCGCTCTCCTCGCGCGACAGTGGATTCAGGTGATAGCGGCCGGTGATGCGCTGCGCGAGCTGGCGCAGCTCGTTGCGGGCGAGCAGCTCACGCAGCTCCGGCTGGCCGATGAGGATGATCTGCAGGAGTTTCTGCGTGGTGGTCTCGAGGTTGGTCAGCAGACGCAGCTGCTCGAGCACTTCGGGCGCGAGGTTCTGCGCCTCGTCGACCACCAGTACCACTCGGCGGCCTGCGGCATGCGCGTCCAACAGATGTCGACCGAGGATGTCCACCAGCTCCTTGAGGCTGCCGCGCGCCGACTCCGGCAAGCTGATACCGAGCTCCTCGCAGATGGTGCGCAGGAACTCCGTCGGGGTCATCTTCGGGTTGAGGATCAAGGCGATCTCGGCGTTCTTCGGCGTCTGCGCGAGCAGCGAGCGGACGATGGTGGTCTTGCCTGTGCCGACCTCGCCGGTGAGCTGTACGAATCCGCCGGCCTCGTTGATGCCGTAGAACAGGTGCGCGAGCGCCTCTGCGTGCCGTTCGCTCAGGTAGAGGTAACGCGGATCCGGGGTGATCGCGAACGGCTTCTCGTTGAGGCCAAAGAACGTCAGGTACATGGAGCGGTGCTGTTTAGAGGGTGTCGCCGCGGCGCAAGACCTGGCTGCCGAAGCGCGTGCGCGCCTGGTCCACCGTCGCATCGAGCCCGCCGCCCTGCGGCTGGAACAGTCCGAGCTGCCCGGCGGGCATCAGCTCAGTGAGGACCACACCCAGCAGGCGAAGTTTCGTGTCGGGGTTGCCGGCGAGCCAGCGCGCCAGCAGCTCGCGTGCCACGCCGGCCACCGCCCGCCCCTCGCAGGTCGGCGGCGCGATCGCGCGCTGGCGCGTGAAGGTCGTAAAGTCGTCACGCCGGATCTTCAGGCCGATGCAGCCGGTGAGGAGCTCGCGCGCCCGCAACCGCGAGGCCGCCAGGTCCGCCAGCCGGGCGAGCTCGCGCTGCAGCGTGCGCTCATCGGCGATGTCGTGCTCGAAGGTCTCCTCGGCACTCAGTGACTTCTCGGCAACCTCAGGCGTTACCGGCCGCTCGTCGATGCCCGAGGCGCGCTCGCGCATCCAGGGGGAGTAGCGTCCGAACAGCGGCCACAGTACCGCGTCGGGCGCGCTGCGCAGCTCGCCAAGGGTGTGAAGTCCGGCCGCCTCCACCCGGGCGCCGGTCTTGCGCCCGAGACCCGGCAGGCGCCGCACCGACAGTCCGTCGAGCACCTCGCCTACGCGCTCGCTGCTGACCACAGTGAGCCCGTCGGGCTTGGCGAGATCGGAGGCAATCTTCGCCACCAGCTTGTTGGGGGCGACCCCCACGGAGGCGGTGAGTCCGGTGAGCTCGCGAATGCGCCGCTTGATCGAGCGCGCGATGTCGGGGGCGGCGCCGAGCAGCTCCTGGCTCGCGGTCACATCGAGGAACGCCTCATCGAGCGACAGCCCCTGCACCAATGGCGTGACCTCGTGAAACACGCCGAACACGATTGCGGAGACTTCCTGATAACGCGCCATGCGCGGGCGCACGCAAATCGCCTGCGGGCAGAGCCGCCGGGCGGTGCGCATCGGCATCGCCGAGTGCACTCCGAAGGGCCGTGCCTCGTAGCTCGCCGTGGTGACGACCCCACGCTCGCCCTCCCAGCCGACCAGCACCGGCTTGCCGGCGAGCTGCGGGTTGTCGTGCTGCTCGACGGATGCGTAAAACGCATCCATGTCGACGTGCAGGACGGCGCGCGTCATGTCGCTCCCCGCGCGTCAGCTCCCTGCACCGCTCACTTGGCGACCGTGATGGTGATCTTCTTGGAGATCACCGGCGGCTGGTGTGGGATGTGGTTCATGTCGCCCAACAGCAGTTGCAGCGTGTGCTTGCCGGGGGTGAGAGTAGTCAGGGTCGTCTCGGTCTGCCCCTTGCCGAAGTGGACGATCTTGTCGGTCGCCGGCAGCGGCAGGCTCATGTCAGCCGGCGGGTCGGTGTCGATCAGCAGGTGATGGTGGCCGGTGTTGTCGAATTTGACACCCGCCGGGGCAATGCCCATGCCCTTCAAGCCGAACTGCACAACGACCGGATTGTGCACCTTGGCGCCATCCTTCGGGCTGATGATGTAGACCTCGGCGCCGGGCGGCGAGGGAGTGCGCGCCGCGGCGGCGGCCGGTGTTGGGGTAGGCGTCTGAGCGGGCGCGAGAGCGGCTGTCAGCGGGACGGCGACCAGCAATGCGACGACAACGAGGCTGCGCATCGACTTCTCCTTATTCCAGTAGGACTGCCTAGAGTGTGAGAGCGCTGTAAACGGTGGTGAGCGCGAGCATCAGCGAGCCGCTCACCAGGTAGAAGAAAGACAACACCATGAGCTTGACGGCCGTCAGCCAGCGGCTCTGTCCGTACGTCACGCGCATCGAGCGGAACATATACCAGGGGATGTACAGGCACATTGCGAAACCCACCACGCCCACACCGACCCGCAGCACTGCCGCGGCCGCCCACGCCAGCATGAGAGCGAGGAACACGAACGCGTGGTTGTGCACCAGCAGCAGCAGGTGCTCGACGTAATAGTGGCGCGGCCACCAGTAGAGCAGCATCATGCCGGCGGCGAGCAACGGCAGGAACACGAACATGGCGCGCGGCAGGTTGTGCAGAAACGCCTCGGCCAGGGCGCGACCGTTTTCTGCGACGATTCGGCGGCACAGCTGCGGCACCAACGGGCCGATGCTCGCCCGCCACGGTCCCTGGTAGCGCGCGTCGCGACACAGTCGCGCGCTGCGTTGCTCCTCGGTCTCCCCGGGCAGCGCCGCGCCGAAGGGCGTCACGACTTTCGCGCCGCGCGCCGTGATCGCGGACTCGTTAACGGGCGCCGGCAGAGCCGAGCGGCCGGCGCTCAGCCAGATGAAGAATGCCACCGACAGCACCAGGTAAAGCCGCACCGGCGGCAGATAGCGCGCGCGGCGCCCGGCGAGAAACTCCGCGGTGAGGCGCCCGGGCCGGAACAGCAGCGCCGCGAGCGTGCGCCACAGCCGTGAGTCGGCATGCGTCAGGTCCTCGGTCGCCACCTTGCTGAAGTGCCACACCGAGTGCACCGGCGGCTCGACGCGCTGGCCACACCGGGCGCAGTAGGGCCCGGAGAGCGAAGCGCCACAATTGGTGCAACGCGCGCCAGCCGGCGCCGCGGCGGGCGCAGCGGCAGTCGGCTCACGCGCAGGCGCGACGGGCGCTCTGGCGGCTGCAGGCTCGGCGGGCGCACCCGCCGCTGGCGGGGCGGCCGTACTCATGCGACGTAGGCGCTCGACCTCGCAGCCGGCTGGGCCTGGGTACCGAGGGCCTGCGGCTCGAAGTCATCGACGTTGATGATATCCATGACCTTACGGTCGTACTCGCGCAGCGCCGCCGCCTCGGTCTCCGAGAGGATGCCTGAGCTAAGCGCCTGCTGGATCTGTCCGGGAAGGTCGAGGGCCGTGACCCTGCCGGTCTTGACTCCCTCGACGCGGATGCGTTTCTCGAGCGGCTCGAACTGCTCGGCGAGCAGCAGCGCCTCCTGCAGCAACCCGAGCGGGTTGCCGGGCTCGAGCGTCCAGTAGATGCCCTCGCACAGCCGCTCGCGCGCCTCGGTCGCGTTGGTCACGAGCGCAGCGACCTTGCCTGCGAGCGCGTCGGCGGGCGCCGAGTAGATGCGCCCGCGCGGAAAGATCAGGAAACGCATCACGGCGGCGAGCACGCGATTGGGGAAGTTGCGCAGCACGGCGTGCAGCTGCTCCTGGGCGGCGTACAGCAGGGTGCGGCAGGCCCACTCGAGGATCGGCAGATCCTCCTGCGGGCGGCCCTGGTTCTCGTGATGCTTGAGCACCATCGAGGCGAGGTACATGTACGACAGCACGTCGCCGAGCCGCGCCGACAGTCCCTCCTTCTTCTTCAGATAGCCGCCGAGCGACAACAGCGCCACATCCACGGCGAAGGCAAACGAGGCGGAGAAGCGCACCACGTGCTGGTAGTAACGGGCGGTCGGGCCCTCGGCCGGGGCGCGCGTGAAGCGCGCATGGGTGAGCGCCATGATGAAGGAGCGCACCGCGTTGGAGATGGTGAAGCCGATGTGCCCGAAGAGCGCGCGGTCGAACTCCTCGACCCCGGCGGTGCGATCGGGGTCGCGTGCCGCGCGCATCTCGCGCAACACGTACGGATGGCAGCGCACCGCCCCCTGCCCGAAGATGATGAGATTGCGCGTCAGGAGGTTGGCGCCTTCGACCGTGATCGCCACCGGCACGATCTCATAGCCGCGCCCGAGATAGTTCTTCGGCCCGAGACAGATGCCCTTGCCGCCGTGAACGTCCATCGCATCGTTCGCCACCCGCCGGCCCATCTCGGTCACGTGGTACTTGAGCATCGCGGACGGTACCGAGGGCTTCTCGCCGCCGTCGATGGCGCCGGCGGTGACCGAGCGTCCCGCATCCATGATGTAAGTGAGGCCCACCATGCGTGCGATGACCGCCTCGACTCCCTCGAACCTCCCGACCGGCAGGTTGAATTGCGTGCGGATGCGCGCATAAGCGCCGGTGGCCCACACACCCGCCTTGGCGGCGCCGGTGGTGTTGGAGGGTAGTGAGATGCAGCGGCCGACCGAGAGCTGCTCGACCAGCATGCGCCAGCCGCTGCCGGCCATGGCCGTTCCGCCGATGATGAAGTCGAGCGGCACGAACACGTCCTTGCCCTGGATCGGACCGTTCTGGAACGGGACGTTGAGCGGAAAGTGCCGCCGCCCGATGCTGATGCCGGGCGTGTTGCGCGGGATGAGCGCACAGGTGATGCCGATGTCGGTGTTGCCGCCGAGCAGACGCTCGGGGTCGAACATGCGGAAGGCGAGGCCGATGACGGTCGCCACCGGGGCGAGCGTGATGTAGCGCTTGGAGAAGTTGAGCCTGAGGCCGACGATCTCGCGGCCGCCCCACAGGCCGCGGCAGACGATCCCGGTGTCGGGAATGGAAGCGGCGTCCGAGCCGGCGCGCGGACCGGTGAGGGCGAAGCACGGCACTTCCTCGCCGCGCGCGAGGCGCGGCAGGTAATAGCTCTTCTGCTCCTCGGTGCCGTAGTGGTTGAGGAGCTCGGCCGGCCCGAGCGAGTTGGGCACGGCCACGGTGGAAGAGGCGGTGGCGCTGCGGCTCGCGATCTTCGCGAGCACGCACGAGTGGGCGTAGGCGGAAAACTCGAGTCCGCCGTACTTCTTCGGGATGATCATCGCGAAGAAGCCGCGCGTCTTGACGAACTCCCACACGTGCGGCGGCAGGTCGCCGAGCTCGTGCGTGATGTGCCACTCATCGAGCATGCGGCACAGCTCCTCGCACGGCCCCGCGAGGAACGCGGTCTCTGCAGCGGACAGCTGCGGCGGCTTGGCGCTCAGCAAGCGCTCCCAGCGCGGGGCACCGGTGAACAGCTCCCCGTCCCACCATACCGTGCCCGCCTCGAGCGCCTCCCGCTCGGTCTGCGACATGGTCGGCAGGAGCCTGAGGTAGGTGCGCATGAAGGGGCGGGTAATGAGCGCCTTGCGCAGCGGCCGCAGGTTGAGCAGCCACAGCCCGGCGAGCAGCGCCCACAGAATGGCGCGCCATCCCCCGCTGCCGCCCAGCCCGAGCATGCTGGCCCCGCCGAGCAACACCGTGAACGTGACGCTCGCGGCGAGCAGCGACAGGCGGCGGTAGGTGACGAACAGCGCCGCTGCGATCAACAGCAACGTGACGATGCCGCCCAGCTTGGTCACGGCGTACGCGGCCGCCAGCACGACGATCAGGGAGAGAGCTGCACTCAACATGAAATCCTCCGCGCAGACTCGGCCCGACGGTAGTCCGCGCGGCGGCGTGCACGCCATGGCGTGCCGCGGCGCGTGCCACCTCAGCCGAGGAGATCCTTCACCCCGTCCCGCTCCTCGAGCAACTCGGCGTAGCTGGCGTCCAGCCGTTGCCGGCTGAAGTCGTCGACGGCAAGCCCGGGCACGATGCGGTACTCACCTTGCTGCACGGTGACCGGGTAGGAGTAAACGACTCCGGCGGAAATGTTGTAGCTGCCGTCGGAGGGCACCGCCATGCTGGTCCAGTCACCGGGCGCAGTGCCGTGCACCCAGCTGAACACGTGATCGATCACGGCCGAGGCGGCGGAGGCAGCCGAGGAGGCGCCGCGCGCCTTGATGACCGCCGCGCCACGCTGCTGCACCAGCGGAATGAAGCTGTCCCTGATCCAGCGCTCATCGACCACCGACTTCGCCGGTCGGCCGCAGACTTCCGCGTGCGACAGATCGGGGTACTGAGTCGATGAGTGGTTGCCCCAGATGGTGATGCGGCGGATGTCAGCGACCGAGGCGCTGGTCTTCTCGGCGAGCTGCGCGAGCGCGCGATTGTGATCGAGACGCGTCATGGCGGTGAAATTGCGCGGCACCAGATCGGGGGCGTTGGCGCTCGCGATCAGCGCGTTGGTGTTGGCCGGATTGCCGACCACGAGAACCTTGACGCCCCGGTCCGCGACCTGGTTGAGGGCCTTGCCCTGCGCAGAGAAGATCTGGGCGTTGGCGAGCAGCAGGTCCTTGCGCTCCATGCCGGGCCCCCGTGGGCGCGCGCCGACCAGGAGTGCGAGCTGGCAATCACGAAAGGCGACTTTGGGATCGTCGGTCGCCACGACCCTGCCGAGGGTGCGAAAGGCGCAGTCGCCGAGCTCCATGACGATTCCCTGCAATGCACCGAGCGCAGGGGTGATTTCCAGCAGATGCAGGTTCACACGCGTGTCGGGGCCGAGCGCGTTGCCCGCGGCGACCCGGAAGGCGAGCGCATAGCCGATCTGGCCGGCGGCGCCGGTGATTGCAACGTTGACGGCTTTCATGGCCGAGGCTTCGTCCCGGGGAAAACTGCGGGGAATTCTAGCGTGTGAGCCCGCGGCGGCCCTAACCGCTACGGGGCCGGCGCGCCCGGCGCGCCGCGTGGGATCGTCTTTTTGCCCCGGCGGCACTCAAACCCGCGAGCGGCGAGCCCCCTCAAACGTGCTGCCAGAGCGCCATAAAGGCCCTCCGCCCTTTCGGGAGGACCTCTGAGAGGGAGAGCCCATGAGCCCCAGAACGCGGGAACGATCCCTGGTGATCTGGCTTGACACATGAGTAGTGTTCTACTAGAGTACAACACCAAGGAAGGATGCCCACACAGGGCGCCCGACCGGAAGAGGCCCCAGCCACCACAGATAGCCATCGGACATAAGGAGTCGACCATGAAAACCTTCGTTACCACCCTGTACCGGGACGTCACCTGCGCCGCCGCCGCTGCCCTGATCACTCTCGTGCTCGGCGTGAGCTTCCTCGAGTCCACCTCGGTCGTCCCCGGAGCGCCCCTCGCCACGACCGCTGCGCCGAACCAGGCGCATAGCTGACGTGAGAACCCCCGAGAACTACAAGACCACAAGGAGCTCACCATGAACACGTTCGCTTCCACTCTTTACCGCGACCTGACCTGCGGTATGGCCGCAGCGCTCATCACGCTGTTGCTCAGCGTAACGTTCGTGCAGTCCACGTCAGTGCCGCCGCCGGCCCGTTCGACCGTGACGAAGTTCGTCACGATCGGACCGCTCCACGGGTGGTTCGGTCAGCCTCAGCCGGCCGTTTTGGTAGATTAGTTCGCTAATCCTCCCTCACAGGCGCCGTGCTTACGCTCATGGACCCGCAGTGGGATGACAGTCAGCCGATATACCGGCAGCTGCGGGATCGGGTAGTGGCCATGATCCTCGAGGGAGTGCTGCGGGAAGGGGATCCACTGCCGTCGGTCCGCAGCGTCGCAGCGGACTTCCGCCTCAATCCCCTCACCGTGCTCAAGAGCTACCAGCAGCTCGTCGACGAGCAGCTGGTGGAGAAGCGGCGCGGCCGCGGCATGTTCGTCAACATCGGCGCGCGCAAGGCGCTGATGAAGGACGAGCGCCAGCGCTTTCTCGAGGAAGAGTGGCCGAAGATCCACGCCACCATCCAGCGGCTCGGCTTGTCGCAGGACGACTTGCGCCGCGCGGGCGAGGCCGCCGCCCCAAGCACCCCATGGCCGGCCGCCAACTCCGCAGCCGCGCCCGAAGCCAAGCCAGGTGACGACAATGACGGCAGTAATTGAAGCACGCGGACTGACCAAGAGCTACGGCGCCACCCGCGCGCTCGATGGCGTGAGTCTGAGCGTCGAGAGCGGGCGCATCGTCGGCCTGATCGGCCCGAACGGTGCCGGCAAGACCACTGCCCTCAAGGCGATTCTCGGCCTGACCGACTTCAGCGGCGAGCTGCGCGTGCTCGGGCTCGACCCGCGCTCGCAGCGCGATGCGCTGATGCGCGAGGTGTGCTTCATGGCGGATGTCGCCGTGCTGCCGCGCTGGCTGCGCGTCAGCCAGACGCTCGAGTACTGCACCGGCGTCCATCCGCGTTTCGACCGCGCACGCGCCGTCGAGGTGCTGCGCAACACCGATATCCACATGCACAGCCGTGTGCGCGAGCTCTCCAAGGGCATGGTGACGCAGCTGCACCTCGCGCTGATCATGGCGATCGATGCGCGGCTGCTGGTGCTCGATGAGCCGACACTCGGGCTCGACCTGCTGTATCGCCGCCGCTTCTACGACACGCTGCTCAATGACTATTTCGACAAGCAGCGCACCATCCTGCTCACCACTCACCAGGTCGAGGAGGTGGAGAACCTGTTCACCGACGTGATTTTCATCAATCACGGACGGGTGGTGCTCGCCGCCTCGGTCGAGGACCTCGGCAGCCGCTACCAGCAGCTGATGCTCGCCGGCGAGCAGGCCTCGAGGGCGCGTGCGCTGCAGCCGTTCTACGAGCGCGAGGTGTTCGGCCGCGTGGCGATGCTGTTCGAGGGCCGCTCGGCCGCCGAGCTCGGCAGCTTCGGCGAGCTGCGCACACCGTCGATCGCCGACCTGTTCGTCGCCAAGATGCAAGGGAGTGGCAGCCCATGAACACCAGCTTCGCAGAGGCAGCCGGCGACGACGGCGCCGCAATCCCGCCGCCGCCGGCCGCCAAACCGCTCGGCACGACCTTCCTGACCCTGGTGCGGCGCGAGTTCTGGGAGCATCGCGCGCTGTGGATCGCCCCCGCCGCGATATCAGCGCTGATGGTCGTCGGCGTCCTGATCGCGAGCGCGAAATACAAGGCGCCCAACCACCCCGCCATGACGGACGAAGGCCCGGGCGGAATGACGATGTTCGCGGTCATGCAGGGCTCGGTCTCGATGCCGCTCGTCCTGGTGATGTCGATCGTGCTCGTGTTCTACCTGCTCGACTGCCTGTACGCCGAGCGGCGCGATCGCAGCATCCTGTTCTGGAAGTCTCTGCCCGTGTCCGACGGGCTCACCGTCCTAGCGAAGCTCGCGGTGGCCACGATCATCGTGCCGCTCGGAGTATTTGTGCTCGGGTTGGTGTTATCGCTGGTGTTCGCCGGCATCTGGGAGCTGAACGCCGCCCTCGGACGCCTGCCTGCGATCCCGGGTTGGGACATGGGGGGATGGCTCAACGCCGAGCTCGCGTTGCTGGCATGTTTCTTCGTCGGCATGTTGTGGTACGCACCGTGCGCGGCCTACCTGCTGGCGGTCTCGGCCTGGGCGCGGCGCAGCCCTTTCCTGTGGCTGCTGCTGCCGCCGGTGGCGGCGCAGATCCTCGAGAAGGTCGCCTTCGACACGCACTACGTCGGCAGTTTTCTCCTCTACCGCCTGGCTGGCATCTGGCCGATACTGTTCGCGCACATGCACCTCGGCCGCGGCCGCTCGTTCGCGCTCAGCTCGGCGCTCAACCAACTCAACCTCGGCGCCGCCCTCGGTAACGTCGACCTCTGGCTCGGGCTTGTGGTCGCCGCGGGTCTGGTGTTCGCAGCCATTCGCATCCGCCGTTACCGCGACGACTCCTGAGCGCACGCCCATAGATCGCGCTTATCATCCACGCGCATGGCCGCCGTCGAGGTTCGCCGCAGCGCAGCAGGGCTGCAACTGGATCTGACCGGCGAGTGGGACGTGCGGCACTTCGCGGCGCTGCAGGCGGAGCTCGCCGCTGTCGATCTGACCGCCGCGAGCCGGGTGTTGATCACGACGCAGCGGCTCACGGTGCTCGATCTGTCGGGCGCTTTCGCGCTGTTTCAGTTCGTGCAGCGGGCGCGCGGAGCCGGGGTGAGCGTCAGCTTCCAGGGAGAGCCGCCCGATCAGCTGCGACTGATCGGGGAGACGATGGCCAAGGCGGCGGCGCCCGCCGCGGACGTTCCGCCCCCCGAGACGGGCCCGCTGGTTGCCGTCGGCCGCTACGCGGTGTGGGCCGGCGACGATCTGATCGATGGGCTCGCCTTTCTCGGCCGGGTGTGTGCCACCTTCCTCTCGAGCCTCGCGAGTCCGCGCCGGCTGCGCCCGATCTCGGTCGCGCGCTACGTGTACGAGACCGGCCTCACCGCCATGCCGATTACCGCGCTGATCGCCTTCCTCATCAGCGTGATCATCGCCTACATGAGCGCGCAGCAGCTGCGCGGCCTCGGCGTGGACATCTACGTGGTCGACCTGGTGACGATCGGCGTGTTGCGCGAGCTCGGAGTGCTGCTCACCTCGGTGATCGTCGCCGGCCGCTCGGGCAGCGCCTTTGCCGCCGAGCTCGGCTCGATGCAGCTCAACGAAGAGGTCGACGCGCTGACCGCGACCGGGGTCGATCCGTTCGAAGTGCTGGTGGTGCCGCGCGTGCTCGGGCTGACCATCGCGCTGCCGCTCCTCACCATCGTCGCCGACCTCGTCGGACTCACCGGCGGTGCGGTGCTGTGCCGCTACCTGCTCGACATGCCGCTGACGCAGTACCTGACACGCGCCAACGAGGCGATCTCCTCGACCACCTTCTGGGTCGGCGTGATCAAGGCCCCGGTGTTCGCGGTGTTGATCGCGCTCGCCGGCTGTTTCAACGGCATGCGGGTGCACGGCTCGGCGCGCGAGCTCGGGCGCCTCGTCACGGTAGCGGTGGTGCAGGCCATCTTTCTCGTCATCCTGGCGGACGCGCTGTTCGCGGTGCTGTTCATGGAGCTGAACATCTGATGCCACAGCCGGTGCTCGAGGTACAGGGTCTGGTCAACCGCTTCGGCCGGCAGGTGGTGCACGACGGCCTGAACATGGAGGTTTACCAGGACGAGGTGTTCGGCATTGTCGGCGGCTCCGGTGCCGGCAAGTCAGTACTGCTGCGCACCATCCTCGGGCTGCAGCACCCGTCCGCCGGCACGGTGCGCATCGACGGCTGCGACATCACGCACATGAGCGCGGCACAGCTGCGCCCCATTCAGGCCCGCTACGGCGTCGCCTTCCAGCAGGGAGCGCTCTATTCGGGGCTGACCGTGCTGCAGAACGTGCAGTTTCCGATGGTCGAGCACCTCGATCTGTCGCCCGCGGCGCTCGATGAGCTCGCGCTGCTGAAGATCCTGCTGGTGGGCCTCGGCGCCGATGCCGCCGGCAAGTACCCGGCGCAACTCTCCGGCGGCATGATCAAGCGCGCCGCGATCGCGCGCGCCCTGGCGCTCGACCCAGGGCTGCTGTTTCTCGATGAGCCCACCTCCGGGCTCGACCCGGTGAGCGCGGCGGCGTTCGACGACCTGGTGCGCTTTCTCCATCAGCAGCTCAGGCTCACCATTGTCATGATCACCCACGATCTGGACAGCATCTTCAGTACCTGCAATCGTGTCGGCGTGATCGTGGACCATCGCATGGAGTCGGACACCGTGCAGCGCATCGTCGATCACCCGAATCCGTGGATCCAGGCGTACTTCCACGGCGAGCGGGCGCGGGTGCGGCTGGCTTACCTGGCGGGAGAGGCGCATGGAACGTGAAGCCAACTACGCTGCGGTAGGGGCTTTCGTACTGATCGTGACGCTGCTCGGCGCACTGTTCGTCTACTGGTACTCCGACGCCCGCGAGCACCGTGATTACGACCGCTACGAGATCTATTTCACCGGCAGTGTGAGCGGGCTCGACCGCGGTGGTGCGGTGCGCTATCTCGGGGTCGGCGTCGGTCGCGTGGTCGACCTGCGCATCGACCCGCGCGATTCGAGCCGGATCGAGGTGATCGTCGACATCGACGCGCGCACCCCGATCTCGCCGCAGACCCTCGCCCAGCTGCAGCTGCAGGGGGTGACGGGGCTGCTGTACATCGATCTGGCGGAGGACCACGGCAACCGCAACGTCGCGCCCGCGGTGAAGGGCCTCAAGTACCCGGTGATCCGCTCGGCCCCCTCGGGGTTCGACGTGCTGCTCGCCAGCCTCCCGGAGGTAGTGGCGCGCGCCGGCGAGGTGATCCAGCGTGCCGACCGCTTGCTGAGTGATGCCAACCTGGAGTCAGTTGCTTCCGCGCTCGCCAACATCAACCGCGCGAGCAACAACCTGCCTCAGACCATACACGATCTGAACGCACTGCTCGCGGAGCTGCGCGGCGCAAGTGCCGACCTCGGCGCCTCGGCGCGCAGCGTCCGGACGGTGGTCGATGAGGTGCAGCCGGACGTGCGCGTCACCGCGCAGCGCCTGCACACGATCGCCGACAACCTCACCGATGCGACCGCTCAGATCGACCAGACAATTGCTGAGAACCGTAAGAACATCCGCGCGTTCACGGCCAGTGGCTTGCCGGAGATCGAGCGCTTCGCGCGCGAGGGGCGCGCGGCTGCGCAGGACATCCGCGCGCTCTCCAACAGCCTGCGGGAGAACCCCACGCAACTGCTCTACGAGCAGCCCGAGCACGGGTTGGAGATTCCGAAGTGACGCGCTGGTCGGGAGTGCTGCTGCTGTGCGCGCTGCTCGCCGGCTGCTCGGGTCTGTTCCGCAGCACTGCGCGCCCGGAGCAGACCTACTACCTGCGTGCTCCGGCCGGGACCTCCAGCGCGAGCGATGCGAGCTCGCCGCCTGCGATCCAGGCGTCGGTGCGCGTCGGGCGCCCGGTGGTCTACCCCGGACTCGATTCGTCGCACATTACGCTGCTACAGCCCGACCACCAGATGAACTTCTACACTGCCGCTCGCTGGCCAGCGGCGCTTCCCGAGGTGATCGAGACGCTCACCGTCGAGACCCTGAGCGCCTCGGGTGCGTGGGCCGCCGTCGTGGATTCGACCAGCCCTTTCCCAGCCGACTACCTGCTGCAAGTCACGGTGCGGCGCTTCGACGCCGACTACACCGCGCGCGGCGCAGCTCCGGTGGTGCACGTGACGTTCGACTGCATCGTCGGCCGGCGCGAGGGGCGCGAGGTGATCGCGACATTCATCGCCTCCGCCAGCGCCCCCGCCGCGGCCAATCGCCTGAGCGAGGTGGTCGCCGCGTTCGAGCAGGCGACGAGCGAGGCGCTCGGCTCGCTATCGGAGCGCGCCGCGCAGGCGGCGCGCGCCGATGCGGCGCACGCGGCGCATGACGGCCACAAGCCGGCCGCCGCCGGCGGACATTAGATCGCGAGCTTGGAGCGGCTCGGGCCGAAGCGGCGCGGGCGCCGCAACGAGTCAGGCCGAGCGGGCCGCACTCTCGTGGGCGTCGTGCAGCAGATGCGAGAAGGGACCCGTGCCGCCGGTCTGCGTCGCGAGCAGCGCCAACAGCTCATCCGCGGTGCACGGCTCGCCGAACAGCCGTCCCTGACCGTAGTGGCAGCCCTTGCTGCGCAGGAACTGCAGCTGCGCGCGTGACTCGACTCCCTCGGCGATCACCTCCATGCCGAGGCTCTTGCCCATCTCGATGATGGTGCGCACGATGGTGGCCGCACCGGCATCCTCGGTGGCATCGCGCACGAACGACTGGTCGATCTTGAGTGTGCCGATCGGAAACTGCTGCAGCGCCGAGAGCGAGGAGTAGCCGGTGCCGAAGTCGTCGATCGACAGATGCAGCCCCATCGCGTACAGCTCATCGAGCAGCCGCACGGTGCGCTGCGGATCGGCCATCAGCGTGGTCTCGGTGATCTCGAGCTCGAAGGCGGCCGGCGACACGTGGTGGCGCTGGAACACCGAGCGGCAACGCAGGATGAAACTCGCCTGCCGCAGCTGCTTGAGCGACAGGTTGAGTGAGATGCGCCCCGGATCGCTGCCCCGGCTCTGCATGTGCCGATAGTCGAGACAGACGCGATTGAGCACCCATTCGCCGATGTCGAGGATCAGGTTGTTCTCCTCGGCGAGCGGGATGAACTGCGCGGGCGGGATGTCGCCGTGTCCGGGCAGCCGCCAGCGCAGCAGCGCTTCCGCGCCGATGATGCGTCCGGTGCGCAGGTCCACCTTGGGCTGGTAGCGGATCTCGAGCTCGTCGCGCTCGAGCGCGCGGCGCAGCTTGCTCTTGAGCATCAGCCGCTCGACGGCGGCAGCGTTCATCTCCGGCGAATAGAAGGCAAAGGTATTGCCGCCGTTCTGCTTGGAGTAGTACATGGCGGCATCGGCGTTGCGGATCAGATCGATGACGTTCTCGGCGTCGCGCGGGGCCAAGGCGATGCCGATGCTGGCGGTGAGGAAGATCTCGTGCTGGTTGAGCTGGAACGGCCGGCTCACCTCGGTGAGCAGCGCGCGCGCGAGCTGGGCGATCGGTCCGCGGTTGTCCGCATCGGCCGGCAGTCCCTCGACGAACAGCGCAAACTCATCGCCGGCGAGCCGCCCGACGACGGTGTCGCGCGGCACGGCGCGCGTCAGGCGCTCGGCCAGAATCTCGAGCACCCGATCCCCGGCACCGTGTCCGAAGGTGTCGTTGACTTCCTTGAAGCGATCCATGTCCAGGTAAAGAAGCGCGACCACGTGCCCGGTGCGCAGCGTGCGCGAGATGGTCTGCTGCAGCAGATGGTGGAACTGCATGCGGTTAGGGATCTTGGTGAGCGCGTCGTAGCGGGCGAGGTAGCGGATGCGGCGCTCGGCGCGCTTGCGGTCGGTGATGTTGCGCGCCACGAAGATGATGCCCTGGAACTGCGGATCATCGCTGTCGATGCGCGAGCCGGTGAAGGACACCGGGATGGTCTGGCCGGCGCGCGTACGCACAACCGTCTCGCGCGTTTCCTGCGCGGCCTGCAGCAGATCGAAGCCGGCGCGCTCGCGCTCCTCGAGCACCGCGAGAATGCTGCGGCCGAGCAGCTCCTCTTCGCTGAAGCCGAGCAGCTTGCAGGCTGCCGAGTTCGCCACCTTGATCACCCCCTCGGGCGAGGTGACGAACACCGCATCCGTCATGCTGTTGAGAACGCTGTGCAGGTAGCTCTTGTTGATGGTCGACTGGCGCAGCCGGCCGCGCATGCGCTCGAGCGCCTGCTGCAGCTCGCCGAGGGCGGTCTGGCGGCGCACCTCGACCGGGCGCGTGTAGTCACCCTGACCGATGCGGTCGGCGCTGCGGATCAGGGAGTCGACCGGGCTCTGCAGTTGATTGAGCGCGCGCCACACCAGCGCCGCGGCTGCGACCGCGCCGGCCGCCGCGAGCGCGAGCGCCAGCCACCACGTCAGCCAGGTGTGCTCGACCCCCGTCAGCAGCGCGACCACCGCCGCGGCCGCGAGCAGTGCGACCAGGAAAGTCGCACCGACGTATCTGAACTTGAAGCTGGCGCTGCTCACTGCCCACACGCCGGGAGCCGTGCGCGCGCATGACCCGAGGGCGTGGATCCCCTGTGTTCTGGGGTTTCATCTTAACCGCCGCTCGGGAGGGAACGCTACCCGAGGCCGTTCAGTCGCCGGACCAGGCTCTCTTTATATGTCCGAGCATCAGGCCACGCGTGGTCGACATGGGATCGGCCGTGGCGGCGAAGATCGGCGGACGGCGCCGCAGCAGCTGCCAGCTCTCGCTGCGCAGCACCTGTCGCAGATAAGCGACGTTGCGGTCGATCGCCTCGAGGTAAGGGTTGCGCCCGCCGTAGAGGAATTCCAGGTAGCGGTAGGCGCCGTGGAAAACCCCATCGAGGCGCTTGAGGCGCACTTCGCTGACGAAGTCCGGCGTCTGTCGCAGCAGGTCGAGCCCCGAGGCGTACTTCACCTGCGGACTGCGGTCGCCGCGCGGCAGGGCGACGCCGCCGAGCACGAACTCGGCGTACAGCCGATCGCGGCACTTCTCGAGATAACAGCGGTCGGCCATCTGCGCGATCATGTCGGCGGTGCCGAGCAGGTGCCCGGCGGTGACGTCGCGCGGATCCGGGAGTCGCGCCGCGATGCGATCGAAGGGCACCTCGTAGCCGGTGTAGTGGATGATCTCCACGGCCACCGGCGCCCAGGTGCCGAGACCCACCTGCGGCAGATACTCCTGCAGGAAGCGCGCACCGCGCGAGACGTGCGTGCGAGTGAATTCGGCGCCATTGAGCGACTCGTGATCATCGCTCCGTCGCAGGTAGCCGACGTCGTGGAACAACCCGGTGATCAGCGCGACGGCGGCGCGCGCACCGCCAATGCGGGTCTCCTCCGCGTCCTGCTGTCGCTCGTAGCCGACCAGCAGCCGCGCCAGCGCCAGTGTTATGTCGAGCGTGTGCTGGCGGTCGTGATAGACGGTATCGACGCCGTGATAGCCTGGGACTTCACCGGCAAACAACCGCTCGAAGTGCGCGAACGCGCGTCGCAGCGGCTCGATCGACATTCCCGGCCAGGTCGGGCGGAACAGCGCCTCGACCGCGGCCAGCACCGCGCGCGGCACGCTCACCTGCACGCTGTTGGTTACATCGAAATCGCTGCGCCGAGTGTTGGTCATGGTTGATGCCGGCTCAACCTGTCGCGGCCTCCCCTGCGGGGCCACATTGCGGAGTTGTTAACTAAAGTCAGTCTAATTGCTTTAATGCTTTTCGCCACGACACGGCGCACACTTTAATCCGGGCCCCTGCCGGGCGTCTTTAGTAAATCCGCAGGCCGCCGTATTTGCGGCGGATGTGGCGGTCGAGCGCGAGCGCCCCCAGCGCCGCGCCGAGCGCGAGTCCCACCAGCCACGCGCCGAGCGCCCATGGCCACACGCGTCGTGGCTCGTCGGAAGTCGCAAACAAGGCTCCCGCAGGCGGCTCGCCCGAGTCTTCGGCGGCGGGCGTGGTGGCGCGCGGCGGCGCAGGGCTCGCATCGGAGGCGGGCGGGTTGCGCGCGGCAGCGAGCTGTGACTGCTGGGCGGTGATCTGCTCGCGCAGCTGCGCGAGCTCCGCGTCGCGCTGCGAGAGGCGTTGCCGCAGCGGCTCGTCGCGCGTCAGATAGCTCGCACGGACCCAGCCGTCGCGTCCGCGGCCGAGCCGCACGTGCACCTGATCGCGCTGTCGCTCGATCACCTCGAGCCGATCGCCGCTCTTCACGGTCGCGATGCGCTCGCCGCTCGGATCTGGCGAGCTATTGACGTTGACGACCAGCTGCTCGACGACGTACAGGATTTCGGCGGGCGCCGCCGCCGGCCCTGGCGCAGCGGTCACCGGCGCTGCAGCCGACACCGGCACTGGAGGGGGCAGTGGCGCTGCGGCCGGCAGTGGCGCTGCAGCCGGCAGTGGCGCTGCAGCCGGCACTGGTGCTGCGGCCGGCAGTGGCGCCGGAGCCGGCACTGGTGCCTGCTCAACGCCCGCGGGTGGCGCCGTGGGCTCTTGCGCCAGCGCCACGCCTGCCGCCGGTGCCACGCCGACCGTGAGCACCACGCTCACGACCGGCGCCAGGCACGCCGGCGCGGCAAGCCACGAGCGCGTACCGCGGGCGCGCGTCACGCGTCCTCGCGCGCGGCGCTGATGCCGTGCTGCCTGAGGAGCGGCCGAATGTCGGGTCGGCGGCCACGGAACTCGATGAACGCCTCGAGCGGGTCGCGGCTGCCGCCACGACTCAGGATCGCATCCAGAAAGCGCTGCGCGGTGGAGCGGTCGAACACGCCCCGCTCCTCGAACGCCGCGAACGCATCCGCCGCCAGCACTTCGGCCCACTTGTAGCTGTAGTAACCGGCCGCGTAGCCGCCGGCGAAGATGTGCCCGAAGCTGTGTGGGAAGCGATTCCATTCCGGCACGGGCACCACCGCCACCTCGCTGCGCACCGCGTGCAGGACGTCGAGGATCCGGCCGCCGCGCTGCGGGCGGTACTCCGCGTGCAGGCGAAAATCAAACAATGCAAACTCGAGCTGCCGCATCATCGACAGCCCGGCGTGAAAGCTGCGCGTGGCGATCAGGCGCGCCTGCTGGTCGGCGGGCAGCGGCGCACCGCTCGCGAAGTGCCCGGAGATGCGCTGCAGAACGTCCGCATGCCAGGCGTAGTTCTCGAGGAACTGACTCGGCAGCTCGACAGCATCCCAGGCGACGCCGTTGATCCCGGCGATGCTCGGGTAGTCGACGCGCGTCAGCAGGTGGTGCAGCCCGTGACCGAACTCGTGAAACAGCGTCACGACGTCATCGTGCGTGAGGAGCGCGGGCTGGCGCTCGGCGGGCGGCAGGAAATTGCACACCAGGTAGGCGACCGGGAGCGAGGAGCCCGAGGCGAGCTGCTTCCTGCCGACGCACTCGTCCATCCACGCGCCACTGCGTTTGTTGGGTCGCGCATAGGCGTCGAGGTAGAAGCTGCCGAGGGTCTCACCGCTCGCCGCCATGATGTCGAAGAAGCGCACGTCCGGGTGCCACACCGGCACGCCGGGGTGCTCGCGAATCTCAACGCCGAACAGCCGGCCGGCGACCTCGAACAGCCCGGCGAGCACCCGTGGCAACGGGAAGTACGGCCGCAGCTCTTCCTGCGACACACTGAAGCGCCCGCGCTGCAGCGCTTCGGCGTAGTAGCCGACGTCCCAGGCGGCGAGCGAGCGGCCGGCGAACTCTTCGACCTCGGCGAACTCCGCCTGTGCCGTGCGGCGCGCGCTCGCGGTGAGCTCGTGCAGGAAGGCGAGTACTTCGTCGACGCTGCGCGCCATGCGGGTGGCGAGCGCGTATTGCGCATAGTTCGGGAAATCGAGCAGCTGCGCCGCCTCGTGCCGCCACTTGAGAATTTGCTCCATCACCGGCGAGTTATCCCAGCGGCCGGCATTCGGGCCCTGGTCCGAGGCGCGCGTGGTCCACGCCTCGTAGAACGCCCGGCGGAGCGCCGCCGAGTGCGCGTCGGTCACCACCGCCACGTAGGTCGGCTGGTCGAGAGCGAGCAGCCAGCCGGCGGCGCCGCGCTCGTGCGCGCGACGGCGCGCCTGCTCGATCAGCATCTCGTTCAGGCCGCGCAGCTCGTCTGCATCGGAGGTGTGCCAGCTCCAGCTGTTGGTGGCATCGAGAACGTTCTCCTCGAATTTCGCCTGCAGCTGCGCGAGCTCGAGCATCGCCGTCTTGAAGCGCTGTTTGCGCTCGGCGGGTAACCCGACACCTGCGAGCCGGAAGTCGCGCACCGCGTGCTCGATGAGCTGACGCTGCACCGGCGCGAGCGCTGCGCCTTCCTGCTCGGCGATGGTGCGATAGGCCCGATAGAGCGGCTCGCTCTGCGCGAGATCGGTTCGATAGGCCGACAGCAGCGGCAGGCAGGCGTTGTAGCCCGCGCGCAGCGCCTGCGAGTTGAGCACCGCGTTCAGGTGGCTCACCGGCGACCAGGCGCGCGCGGTGCGGTGATGCAACTCCTCGAGCGGCTCGACCACGGTCGCGAAGGTCGGTTGGGTGAGAGCGGTGAGCTCGCCGATGCGCGCGCGGTGTGCGCTCAGCAGCTCGCGCACGGCCGGCTCGACGTGCTCGGGACGTATCCGCATGAACGGAGGCAGCGGTTCCTGGCCGAGTAGCGGGTTGTCCATGCGGTCTCCGGAAGCGCTTGCCATTGTAGCCGGCCCGGCTACCGCACAGGGAGCGGAGGCTGCGGGTAACATGGCCCCACGCGAGGCGTCCTGAGGATCTCATGGCAGAGAAATTCGACCTGGTGGTGATCGGTGGCGGGAGCGGCGGCCTGGCGACCGCCCAGCGGGCCGCCGAGTACGGCGCGCGTGTGATCCTGGTCGAGGCCGGCACGCTCGGGGGCACGTGCGTCAACGTCGGCTGCATTCCGAAGAAGATCATGTGGAATGCCGCCGAGCTCGGAGCAGCGCTCGCGGATGCCCGCGATTACGGTTTCACGGTCGATGCCTCCGCGGTCGATTGGGCGACACTCGCCGACAAGCGCGACGCCTACATCAAGCGGCTGCACGGCATCTACGCGGCGAACCTGGCAAAGCGCAAGGTCGAGCACCTGCACGCGCGGGCGGCGTTCACCGGCGCGCACACGCTGAGTGCCGGTGGGCGTACGCTCGCCGCCGAGCACGTCGTGATTGCCACCGGCTCGCGTCCGCTGGTGCCTGCCATCCCGGGAGCCGAGCTCGGCATCACTTCGGACGGCTTCTTCCAGCTGCGGGCACGCCCGCAGCGCGTCGCGGTCGTGGGCAGCGGCTACATCGCGATCGAGCTGGCCGGGATCCTCTCCGGTCTCGGCTCCGAGGTCACACTGGTGCTGCGGTCTGAGAGCGCGCTGCGCTGGTTCGATCCCATGCTCGGGGAGACCATTCTCAAGATCCTGCGCGCCGAGGACGTCGAGGTCGTCACCCGGGCCACGCCGGCGGCGCTCACCCGTACCACCGCCGGACTCGAGCTGCAGACGCTTGATGCGCGCCGGCTCGGTCCCTTCGACGCGCTGCTCTGGGCGGTCGGCCGCGGCGGGGTGGTGGAGGATTTCGGGCTCGAGCGCGCCGGTGTTGAGCTCGACACCCAGGGCTTCATTGCTACCGATCCTTATCAGGCCACCAGCGCGCCCGGCGTCTATGCTCTGGGTGATGTCAGCGGACGGGCGCAGCTCACGCCGGTCGCGATTGCCGCCGGCCGCCGGCTGTCGGATCGGGTGTTCGGCGGTCAGAGCGGCCGGCATCTCGACTACGAGAACATTCCGACCGTGATCTTCGGTCGTCCCCCGATCGGCACGGTCGGACTCGCTGAGCCGGCGGCGCACGCGCGCTACGGTGCCGCGAACGTACGGGTGTTTCGCTCGGGCTTCGTGCCGCTCTATCACGCCCTCACGAGCGCGCAGCCGCGCTCGGAGATGAAGCTCGTCACGGCCGGCGCCGAGCAGCGCATCGTCGGGCTGCACGTGGTCGGGCAGGGTGCGGACGAGATGCTGCAGGGATTTGCGGTCGCGGTGCGCATGGGGGCGACCAAGCGGGATTTCGACGACACCGTGGCCATACACCCGACTTCAGCGGAAGAGTTCGTCACCATGCGCTAGGATGCCTCCCCCTTATGGCGTATTCGCGGCGCCAGAGGGGGAACGCACACTAAGAGAGAACGCGCGACCTGGGGCCGAGAAAGCGGGACCTGCGCCGGCGCCGACCTGCATCAGACGATTTGCATCAGGACCGATGGAGAACCGCGCATGCATACGCGCGTCGCCGACCCGCCGAGCGCTACGGGCGACCGGCCGAGCACTACCCGACGCATGATCATCATGGTGATCGGGGTGCTCGTGCTGATCGCCCTGATCGCCGGCATCAAGGTCGCGATGATCATGAAGCTGATCGCGGCCAGCAAGAAGCCGCCGCCTGCGGCGGTGGTGACTGCAGCGCGCACCACCTTTCAGGAGTGGCAGCCGCAGCTGCGTGCGGT
>Ga0307477_10000291_pt1 | contig 62302 bp, 59 predicted proteins | sample atmos_gasesECM2C_FD_203316 | JGI IMG/M metagenome (GOLD analysis project Ga0307477, IMG submission 203316) | Hardwood forest soil microbial communities from Morgan-Monroe State Forest, Indiana, United States - atmos_gasesECM2C_515 | ecosystem: Environmental > Terrestrial > Soil > Temperate...
TTATCGGCGAGCCGCATGTGAATGTCCTCAAGCTCAATCTGGCGCTGGATGCCATGCAAGGGCCTGCGAGATGAGCTACTTTAGGGACGATGAGCGACGAATCCGCCGGCAAGCGTCCGTCTCCTGAGGCCCTGCTGCAGCAGGCCAATAGGGAGGGACGGGGCCGGCTGAAGATTTTCATGGGCGCTGCACCCGGCGTCGGCAAAACCTATGAGATGCTTAGTGCGGCGCGGCAGCGGCGCCTCGAAGGCGTCGATGTCGTAATCGGCGTTGTCGAAACGCATGGCAGAATCGAAACCGATCATTTGGCCAAAGGTTTCGAGACCATTCCGAAGAAGCGTATGCTCTATCGAGGGCAAGTGCTCGCGGAAATGGATCTCGATGCCGTTCTGCAGCGCCGGCCGAAACTTGTGCTGGTCGACGAGCTTGCACACACCAATGTCGACGGAAGCCGCCATCCCAAGCGCTACATGGATGTCGAGGAACTGCTGAATGCGGGTATCGACGTCTATACGACACTGAACATCCAGCATCTCGAAAGTCTGCGCGACATTGTTGCCAAGATCACGCATGTCGTGGTGCGCGAATCCGTTCCCGATTCCATTCTTGACCGCGCGGATGACGTGGAAGTCGTCGATATCACGCCGGAAGACCTGATTCAGCGGCTGAAGGAAGGCAAGGTCTACATACCGGAGCAGGCCGAACGCGCGATCCGCAATTACTTCACGGAAGGCAATCTGACGGCCTTGCGCGAGCTCGCGCTTCGGCGCACCGCCCAGCGCGTCGACGAGCAGATGCTCAATTACATGCAGACGCACGCCATCGCAGGTCCCTGGGAAACCAGCGATCGGGTACTCGTCTGCATTAGCGAAGACCGGCAGTCTGCCGCGCTCGTCCGTCAAGCACGCCGTTTTGCCGACCGCTTGCATGCGCCCTGGACTGCTCTTCATGTGGAGACGCCTCGAACGCATGAGCTCGGCGAAGCCGACCGCGATTACATCGCCGAGTGTCAGCGCCTTGCCGAACGTTTGGGTGGCGTTTCGGTGACCATCCCCGCGGCCGATCCGGCGGATGGGATCGTGAACTACGCGCAGAGCAACAATTTTACGCATCTCGTCATCGCCAGAACGCATAGACCGAAATGGTCCGAGCTGTTTCGCAGTTCGACCGCGCAACGCCTTATCGGCCGCGCACGTGATATCAACGTTCATGTCATGGCCGATCGCGCCGAACCCGAAGCTTCGGTGCGCCCCGGCGATCTCATTCAGGCTCGCCGCGTCCCGCACAAGATTTTCGACGCGAAGCAATATCTCGGCAGCACCGGAATGATTGCTGCCGGTCTTCTCCTCGGGCTCGTCCTCCGGCAGTTTCTCGGCATTGCAAATATCGCTCTGGTATTTCTTACCGCCGTCCTGGCGAGCGCCGTTACCTATGGGCTGTGGCCGGCTCTTTTCGCCTGTCTCATCGCCGTCCTCGCCTTCAATTTTTTCTTTCTTCCGCCGCTCTATACCTTCACCATTGCCGATCCGGAAAATGTGGTTGCGCTGATCACCTTCGCGATCGTCGCGGTCATTGCCAGCAATTTGACGGCCCGCGTGCGGGCGCAGGCGCTTGCGGCGCAACGGCGCGCGAAAATGACGGAAGACCTTTATCTGTTCAGTCGCAAATTGGCCGGCGTTGTCGCGCTCGACGATCTGCTCTGGGCTACCGCATATCAGATTGCTGCCATGCTCAAAGTTCGCGTCGTGCTGATCCTACCCGACGGGGAAGGCATTGCCGTGCGTGCGGGCTATCCGCCCGAGGACACGCTCGGTGAAGCCGACCTCGCCGCCGCAAAATGGGTGTGGGAACGTGGCCGGGCGGCTGGCCGCGGCTCCGACACTCTACCGGGAGCGAAACGTCTGTTTTTGCCGATGCGTACGGGGAGGGGACTCGTGGCTGTGGTCGGTCTCGACAATGACCGTCCCGGCCCGCTTCTCAGTCCCGATCAGCGCCGCCTTTACGATGCCCTGGCCGATCAAGCGGCACTGGCGATCGAACGCATCAATCTCGCACAAGACGTCGATCGCGCCCGTATTGCCGCCGAAACCGAAAAATTGCGCTCCGCATTGCTCACTTCGATTTCTCACGATCTGCGGACGCCGCTCGCTTCGATCCTTGGTTCAGCCACCAGTTTGAAGCGCTATCGCAACGAACTCGACGAAAACGCGCAGCAGCAGTTGATTGAAACAATTCAAGAAGAAGCGGAGAGGCTCAACCGCTTCATTTCCGATCTTCTCGATATGACGCGACTGGAGGCCGGAACCATCCGGCCGCGAACCGAACTGGTCGACGTTTCAGACATCGTCGGCAGCGCGCTTCGCCGCGCCGGGAAAATTCTTGACGGCCACAAGCTTGCGATTGCCATTCAACCCGATCTGCCGATGGTGAAGCTAGATCCCGTTCTCTTGGAGCAGGTCCTGTTCAATTTGCTCGATAATGCTGCGAAATACGCTCCGCCGGAAACCACGATCTCGTTGCGCGCCGATCATGCCGGTACATCCGTCCTGGTGCAGGTGCTCGACGAAGGCGAGGGCATTCCCGCAGGCGACCTGGAGCGGATTTTCGACAAGTTTTATCGCGTTCGCGGCGGCGATCGTCAGGGCGCCGGCACCGGCCTTGGCCTTGCCATCTGCCGCGGCTTTCTCGAAGCCATGGGTGGTACGATCACAGCGGCGAACCGGCAGGATCGGAGCGGCGCCGTTTTCACGCTTCAGATTCCCTTTTCGGCTCACAGTGCCGCGTCGGAGGAGCAAGCGGCGTGACCGCAAGCTCGCTGCCGGGCAAGATTCTCATTGTCGACGACGAACCGGCGATCAGGCGCTTTTTGCGCACCAGCCTGACGGCGCAAGGCTATGTCATCCTCGAGGCGGATAACGCGAAAGACGCGCTCGCCATGCTTAGCCGCAATCGGGTAGATGTGCTGGTGCTCGATCTCGGCCTTCCCGATCTCGATGGGTTGGATGTGCTGAAGCAGGTGCGCGCATCGGGCGCCGACGTCCCGGTGATTGTGCTCTCAAGCCGCGCCGATGAAGCTGGTAAGGTCGCGGCGATCGATCTCGGGGCTGATGATTACGTCACCAAGCCATTCGGAATTGACGAACTGCTCGCTCGAATCCGTGCCGCTTTGCGCCACAGATTGCAACAGCATGGCGAAAAACCCGTTTTCAAAACCGGCGACCTCTCGGTCGATCTCGTTCGCCGGCTTGTGACCGTGCGTGGCGAGGACGTGAAATTCACGCCGCGCGAGTATGATTTGCTTCGGCTCCTGGTCGCTCATGCCGGCAAGGTGCTCACGCACAAATTCATCTTGCGCGAGGTTTGGGGCCCGGAATCGGACGTGCAATATCTGCGCATCTACATCCGCGCGCTACGGCAAAAAATCGAAGCTGCACCGGAACGCCCGCAATACATTCTTACGGAACAAGGCGTCGGCTACCGGCTACGGATAAACGAGTAGATCGGCCGGGAGAGCATATCTGCGCGCGCAATGCTCTAAGCGACAGCCCTGAAGCGAACGGTCACGGCGAATCCGCCACTCTCGCGATTCTTCGCAACCAGCGTGCCGCGCAATCCCTCGACATTGCGGCGGGCGATCCACAGTCCTAGTCCGTAATGCTGATCGGCGAGGGCTGTGCCGCCCTCGCCCAACGCCGCCGGCGCCCGAGCCGAGAAATGCCGTTCGAAAATAAGCGGGAGATCCTCCTCAGGCACACCCGGACCGTCGTCGGCAATCGCCACGCAAGCAAAGCCGTCCGAAACGCACAAGCTCACTTCGACCAATCCACCCACGGCGGTGAAGCTCGATGCATTCTCCAGGAGGTTTTCGATGATCACCTCGATGGCTTCTTCCGTACCGTAAATGTGCACATTGGGTTCGGCGGTGAAGTGCAGTTTCTTGCCGTCCAGGGTCAACGTGGCTTCATAGGCCGAAATGAGCTGAACCAAACAGGCGGACAGGTTGATGCGCCGCAAGTTCGGGTCGATTGCCTCGACGGCTGCCTGCTCGAGATCCCGTGCAGCCGACACCAGCGAATCCAGCCGGGCGGTCGACCGCTCGATGAGCTCTAGGCTTCGTTTCGCTTGCGGATTGGAAGGAAGCGTGGCCCGCTTGAGCGGCTCGATCGCTTGGGAAATGACCGCGAGGGGCGCTTTGAGGGCATGCGCATTCTCTTCCGCCGCCTGGACGATGAAATCCTTTGATTGCTTCAAGGCCGCCACGAGCGAATCGAAATCGTCGGCGACCCCCGTCAGCTCCGGAATCGTATTCATTTCGCGAAAGGATAGACCGCCGGCTCCCTCCCTGCGAATGGTCCGGGCAACGGTTCGGAATCGGCGGAGATTTCGCCAGATGTCGAGGAACAGCCACGTGACAATGAGCGCGCTCAGCAAGTAAACGAGGGCCGCGATATTAACCGCCGGCGAGCGCCAAATCGGCTGTCCAATCGCGTTGCTGAGAACCGTTTGCGTGCGCTGCGTTGTAATGACAACCCAGCAGTTATCGCCGATATGAAGCGAGCGCATGGAGGTGAGGATCTCCGCTTTTCCCGCGGGATTGGTGAACTGAACCGTCGGGCTCGTCTCGCCGTCGCAGCTTGGCGCGAGTTTGTCGAAAACACCCAGCCTGATCAGCGCCTCCCGCTCTTCTTTGAGATAATCCGACGAAACGGCGGGCGCCGAAGCGACATACAAAAACCCTTGCGACTCGTTTCCTCGTCCGGGGCGGACCAGAACTTTTACGCTCTCTCCTTCGGAAACGACGCCGTTCAACGCGTTTTGCAGCGCTTCGGGAGGTTCTTCCGCAAACCCTTGGAGATGCGGGCGCAAAACCGTGGCAATAAGATTGCCCTGCTGCTCGACGGCGCGCTGCAAAAGTTCGCCTTGTTGCGCGTCGCCGATCTGAAAGAGCCGGTACAGGATTATAGGAACGACGAGGAACACGATGGCGAGCAAAATGATTTTTATCGCCAGCGTGCGATAAAGCGCGCCTATCCTGTTGCGGAAATCAAGCCGCACGCATTTCGCTCCAGCGGTAGCCGAAACCGGGATAATTCTCGATGTGCGAGAATTCGGAATCCACATCGCGGAATTTCTGCCGGATGCGCTTGATGAAAGCGCGTACGTTGGTGCGATATCCTATTTCCCCGGCGCCGGCAGCGAAACCTTCGCCATGAACAATGTCGTAGAGTTCTCTGTACTGAACGTCCGTTCCGGCGCGGGTCACGAGATATTCGACCATTTGAAATTCCGTCACGGTCAATTCGATCAGCGTGTTTTTCCAATACGCGCGCTTGGCGTCGCGATGCAGGCGGATATCTCCCAGATCGAACACGGCCGGCTTTTGCTGGGCATGGGCCGCCGTTTCGTGACCCTTGTTGCCGCGAAGGATAAGCTCGATGCGCCGCAGCAGGATCGAGAAGCTCCGCGACTTTTCTACGAAATCGACAGCGCCCTCGAGCAATCCCGCTTCCTCGTAGAACTGATCGCTGAGCACGGTCAGGAATACCACGGGCACGTGGATGGCGAGCTTGCGCAAATTGCGCAGCACCTCGATGCCCGTCATCTTGGGCATTTTCCAATCGAGCAAGATCACGTCCGGCAATTCCGCTTTGCCGAGATCGCGTAGCGCACTGGCGCCGTCACTGTAGGCTCTCGTTCCAAAGCCCGCATCGGAGAGGTTTTGGATCAAGGATTCCCGGAACATGTCATCGTCGTCGACGAGCAGAATCCGCCCTGCTATCACGGTAAGGCTGCTCCGCGGCTTCTCAGGGTCAATACGCCCTGCATGCACGGATCCCCAATGCCCAACATCTCTCCTGCCGTGTTCTTCAAATCATATTTCAGCAAATGAAACTTTGCCGTCTGGATGTCCGGATAAAAGAAAAGCTGCAGCGTGCATCCCGGCGGCGAATAGGTCCAAACCACCGAAAGGGCATTGCTTTGCACGCTGTCCGGGGACCTGAACACTTGCAAGATGGATGTGAAATCCGAGCCGATGAGATCGTTGATCGCGATATTCGGGGGCGGCGGTGACTGCTCCTTGGCTCTCGGGACCGGCGGCTTCTTCGGCGGCAGCAAAGGTTTGGGCATTGCGCTTGGCGTCCGCGGCGGCTCTACCGAGGCCATTTGCGGCGCAGGCGGTCCCGAACTTGGGCGATCATCTGCTTCCGACGACGCATTGCCGTCCGGTTTGGCAGTCTCGGCATTTGCAATCAGCGCGTGACGAAAATCCAATCCCGCGCAGCCACAGAGAAGCAAGCCTGCCGGCAAAACCACGCCGCGCAAAAGCCCGCGGGCCCTGTGTGATCCTTGGTAATCCATTTGCCTTCGGATGCTGCCGTTGAGCCATTCTAGGCAATGCGCGTGGAAATCGCGAGGAGCACGTTTCCGGCAAAGCTATAGCTTGGCGTGCACGGCAGTAGCAGATTAGGCGGACCCCAAACGGTTCCTGCTCTCGAGTCTTATCGCTTCGCGTTCGAGTTCCTCGGCGCAGACAGCGACCGCCTGCGCCGTGCGGCTGTCGAAGACTTCCTTGGCAAGGCGCCGAAAACGTTTCGCGCGTGCGCGAAGTATCCGGACGTAATCATTGGCGATTTCATGACCCCCCGAGGACATGCGCATCATCGTAATTCCTCCCGTATCGGTCATGTGCAGATGTGAAACTGAAATAAAGCGTAAGCGATTTGCTAGGCTTTGGTTGTGATCTTTTGCGGACATGTAGTGGCGAATTTATGCGCGTCCGTCACGGTTCCGTGCGTGCGCTCGGCCAATTGCATCCAGGACATGGCAATGTCCACATGGCCACGCTGCATTTCGACGCTTCGTTCATGTGTTGCGGTTGCGAGTGCCCGCGCCGCATGTTCCAAGTATCTGGCGATTCGTTCTTCCGCAGATTCGAACCTATCAATCACGACAAGGATTCCCACATCCTGCGCGGAGTCTGCTTTGAGGAAGGAAACCGGCATCGCCGGTTTCCTTTCTCCTAGCTGCCCACGGTATTCCTCACCCGCGTTCGCCTCTTGCGAGGCGGGTCCGTCTTGCCGCGGCGCGCTCGGCAGCCTCGCTCGCCTGCACTTCTTCCGTCGCCTGCCGGGCGCTTGCTGCGGCGCTTTGCGCCGCCGATTGCGCCGTGGCCGCCGCCTGCTGAGCTTGCAACGCGGCGGCATTGGCTTGATCGGCTCTTTGTCCGGCCGATTGTGCGGCGTCGAACGCAGCGTCGGCCCGGGCCGAGGCCCTATCCGCCTGAACTCTCGCGCCGTCAGCGGTTGCCTGTGCCGTTCGGACATCATCAATGGTCGCGCACCCTCCGGCCAACATCGTTGCTCCGATCAGTGCCGGCCACACGCTCATATGCAAGAATTTATACATGCCTCACTCCCTATTAACTGCCCACCGCCATTGGTAACTCCGACGCGAGCGCAAAAATTTCCACCCCGGCAAATGTCACAGAATTGGCACAACTGTTCCGTGAGCGATTCGCTGACTTTGCCGTTTGATGCAGCGGCGGAATGTCCGTGCAGCAATCGCCGGATTCCCGGATTCCGCATTAGGAGTTCATCGCGTTCATGTTCTCAAACAATCTGTTTCACGCATTGGCGACTGCGGTTTCTCTGTTGGCTGTCGCCGGCTGCGCAGAGATCGGCACGGACCGTGCGCCCGGCAGGCTTGCGGTCGCAGCTCAATCTTCGCCGGAGCTCACGCGGCCGGCTCTGCAAAAAGCTTTCGGATCGAAAAAACCAGGTTCTCAGACGGCGGCCTTCTATGAGAATCGGAATTTTGCCCCGGCGTGGACGGGAGGCGCCGAGCGGGAAGAGATGGCAGCTCAACTCCGCGCCATCCTTGCTCGCGCGCATGAACAAGGCTTGCGCGATGCAGACTATCGGCTGCCGCCAAATGCGCAACCAGCGCCTGGGCCGCAAGCCGCGGAATACGATATTGCGCTCACCGATACCGCGCTTCGTTACGCGCATGACCTGCGAATCGGCCGCCTCCGTCCAAATGACGTCTATGACGACGTCGAACTTCCCGCCTTTCGCTTCAACGGCGCCGCGGGTCTCGCGCAAGCCCTCACAAGTCATATGCTGGCAGAATTTTTCGCCGATCGGTTACCGCCTCATCCCGAATATCGCCAACTGGCCAAGGCGCTGATTCGCTATCGGGCGATTGCGGACGAGGGCGGCTGGCCATCACTCCCAGGCACGAACGAAATCGCCTTTGAGGGCAAAGATCCTCGGTTGTCCGCGCTGATCAAGCGTTTATCGGTTGAGGATTCCGTCTTCGCGGCCAAACCCAACCCGTCCAAGGCCGAGCTTCACGACGCGGTCAAGCGCTTTCAGGCGCGCAATGGACTGGATCAAGATGGGCGGGTTCGCGGCGAAACGCTCGCCGCGTTGAACGTATCGGCGAAGGCGCGCGCCGATCAGATCGCCGCGAATATGGAACGCTGGCGCTGGCTGCCGTTACAGTTCGAGTCTCGCTATGTCGCGGTTAACGTGCCCGATCAAAGCGTGCAATTTGTCCGGGACGGAAAAGCCATTCTGACTTCGCGCGTCATCGTCGGACGCAAGACCAGCCCCACGCCGATCACGCGCTCGGAGATCGTCGCGGTAGTGGTGAATCCGCCATGGGATATTCCAGGCGATATTGCTGCGAGAGACCTGCTTCCTCATCTGCGCCAGAATGCTAATTATCTGGCAACGAAGCGCATGGTCGTGACCGATGGGCCGCCCGGCGATCCGTACGGCCGCACCATCGATTGGCGCAAAATCGTCCCGGCCGAATTTCCCTATGCCATTCGCCAGTTGCCCGGGCCTCAGACAGCGCTCGGCACCGTGATGCTCGATTCGCCGAATGATTTCGACGTCTACCTTCATGATACGCCCGGCAAAAAATTCTTCGCATCGAGTGAGCGCGAGATCAGCAATGGATGCGTTCGTGTGCAACAAATATTGCCGCTGGCATCTTTGATGCTGAAGGATAATGCAGACCGTGGAATGGCAGTGCTCAAGCAGGCGTCCAAATCGTCTCAAACGCAGCGGCTCACGCTGGACAAACCGTTGCCGGTGTATTTTCTCTATTGGACCGTCATGGCAAACAGCGATGGCAGCATTGAATTTCGGCCCGATCGTTACCATCGCGATCCGGCCCTGATCGCTGCGCTGGCCGGAAAGACTGTTCGCGCGAAAAGCGCGCAAGCGGACGCCATGCCCGAAGGCGAAGTTAGCCCGTAATAGGTCTCTATACGCGGAACGGTTGGAGCAATCCCAACCCCATCGCTTTGGAAACGGCTTCCGTGCGGCTGGACACGCCAATCTTCCTCATCACCGATTCCAGATGGAATTTGACGGTATGCAGCGAAATACCCAGATCGCGGGCGATTTCTTTATTGGTCAAGCCATTTGCAACCGCATTTAGAACATCCGTTTCGCGCGGCGTCAGCAGGACCCGGCCGGTATTTTCGTCCAGCGCTTGGAAGGTTCGTTCTGTCTCGCCGGCCACAGTGACGCGTAATCCAACGGCCGCCGCGCGCAGCGCTGCGTCGATCTGTTCGGGCGAGGCGTCGCTGGGAAGCCTTCCTTGCGCATCCTCATGATGAACGCCAAGTGAGACCGTCGGCAGCCGGCCAGCCGGTGCGCTGCCCTCGGCCAGCACGACGGTTGCGCCGCTTCTCATCGGAACGACAAAATGCCCGAGTTCCTGGACCAGCCGCGTAAGCGCGGCAACGCGTTGGGGCGAAGGCGCGACGATCATCACGCGAAGAGCTCGCGGCACGAAATTGAGGGCGACTGCGTTCATCCGGATTTTCTCGCTTCGATGGTAACCGCGCTGGTGACGATTGCGCCGGCACGCGCCAGGTGAATCTCGATTGTCTTGCCGATGCTATTTGGACCGAGCTGGCGGGCAATGTTGCCGAACCGTGTCGCAGGCGCACCGCCGGCAGACAGGATGATATCGCCGCCGAGAATGCCCGCCTTGGCCCCCGGGCTGCCTGCGGCGACATCCATCACCATCAGGCCGATGCGCTGCCGGCCCTCCGGCCGAAGCGTCTCGGGAACCGCTACCGGGCGCAGCGCCACGCCAAGCCAGCCGCGTTCCACGCTGCCCTTCTCGAGCAAAATTCCGACGGATTTGTCGACCGTCGAAGCCGGTATCACGAGGCCCTGCCGTCGCGCTCCGCGTGTGGAGATGCCCAAGAGTGTCCCGTCAGCCGCAACCACTGGGCCGCCTTCTTCGCTGCCAATAGCCGTGTCGAGAACGATCCGGTGGGCGATTGTCCCGCCCGCTATGCTTTCCCAGGCTCCGCCGAGAGCGCGTATGACAGCCAATCGCGCGGATACCCCCTCGGCGGCCGCGCCCAAAACCAAAGCCAGCGAACCCACTTCAGGTCGCGTAAAACCAGGCAGCTTTTGCGGCAGATCGCTTGCAAGCTTCAGAACGGCGACATTGGTGCCTTCATCGCGGCCGGCAAGTTGCGCTTTCACAGTCTGACCGGCCACTGCGACTTGGTATTCGCCGGAATCAGGCAGAATTTGTTCCGAGACCACGACGGCGTTCGGTTTCCACAGCACGCCGCTCAGCTCCCGGCCGTCCTGTGTCTCCACATGCGCCACGAAACCGCGAGCGCCGGAAGCAAGCGCGCTCAGCGCTGCAGAGAATTGGGTGAGAATATTCGATGCTGGTGACATTGATCGCTCCGTCTTAGATAGTCATCAGATTGGGATTTACGAGCCGCTATTCCTATCGGCCGGATGGGGAGGGGCCCGGCCATTTGGCTAGGTATTGGCTGCTTTCTCGCACCCTATCTTTGACGGATGCTTTCTCCCGTCGAATCCGAATATTCCGAGCTCGATCCTTATTCCGAGCGGGTCGCCAATGCGTATGAGCTGGCCGGCCCTGCTGTCGCGAGCGTCGTTGCGCTGCGCAAGAACGGTCGTCCGCTTGGCCAAGGCTCGGGCGTTGTCTTCACGCCGGACGGTTACCTGTTGACCAACAGCCACGTCGCAGCCGGTGCGAAGATTTTTCACATCACTCTGCCGGGGGGTCTTAAAGCTCCGGCGCGCATGGTCGGCGACGATCCGGAAACCGATCTCGCGGTGCTGCGCGTATCGGCCAACGGCCTCGATTATGCCCGCTTCGGGTCATCCTCGCGGCTGCGCATTGGCGAGCTGGTTGTCGCGATCGGCAATCCCTTCGGCTATCAGACAACCGCTACCGCAGGCATTGTGAGCGCGCTTGGGCGCACGCTCCGGGCGCGTTCCGGCCGCCTGATCGAAAGCGTCATCCAGACGGACGCGCCGCTGAATCCGGGCAATTCCGGCGGGCCGCTGGTCGATGGGCGGGGCCGCGTCATCGGCATCAACACGGCCATGGCAGGCGCCGCCCAGGGCATCTGCTTTGCCATTGGCAGCGACACCGCGGAATATGTCGCGGGACGGCTGATGCATGATGGCCGCGTCCGGCGCGCTCGATTGGGCATCGCCGGCGAAACCATCATGTTGGATCGCCGGCTGGCGCGGCGGCTCAATCGGCCGAATGAGACCGCCATTATGGTCTCCGAAATCATGGAAAGTGGTGCCGCGGCGAAGACCCGGCTCGCCAAGGGCGACATTCTGCTCAAATTCGACGAACATGTGTTGACCGGCGTCGATGATCTCCACCGCCTCTTGACGCTCGAACGGGCGAACCAGAGCAGCACGCTTTCGGTGCTGCGCGGAAAAGAGATCGAGACCGTGACGATCGTTCCCCAGCCGGACGATTGAATGTCGTTCGCGGACTCGACAATGCGCCACTCTTGGGGGTAGCGAGAGGCTCGCAATGGCTCAGTCCCGCCCCACCATCGAAGCCCGCTACGACCAGATGTTCCCAACTCTGGACTCTGCGGAAATCGCCCGGCTCAGACGTTTCGGCGAAACGCAGAGCTTCGCGGATGGCGAATATTTGGCGCGCACGGGCGAGGCCGCACCGGGGATGTTTATCATTCTTTCCGGCAAAGTGGCGATTACGCAGCATGACGGGCCCGCCGGCCGCGGACCGATCGTGACTCACGGGCCAGGCGCATTCTCGGGCGAACTCGCGCAGCTTTCCGGGCGCCCGTCTTTGGTCGACAGCCAAGCGCAAGGTACGGTGGAGGCGCTGATCATTCCACCGCAAAAGCTCCGCAATCTCTTGGTGCAGGAGGCGGAATTAGGCGAGCGGATCATGCGCGCTTTCATCCTGCGCCGCGTCGGGTTGTTCGAGGAGCACGTCGGCGGACCGGTCATTGTCGGCCGAGCCGGCCAGGCGGATGTCCTCCGATTGGAAGGATTTCTGCGGCGAAATGGGCAACCGAATACGATCTGGGACCCCGACACGGATCAGGCGGCGCGAGCCATCATCGAGAAATTCAATATCGCGCCTGACCAATTGCCGATCGTGCAGTGCCCGAACGGCCAGATGCTGCGCAATCCCAGCGACAATGCGCTGGCCCGCTGCCTTGGCTTGGTCCGCTCCATTGACGAAAACACGGTTTACGACGTGGCTATAGTCGGCGCCGGACCGGCAGGGCTTGCTGCGGCAGTGTATGCCGCGTCGGAAGGGCTCTCCTCGATCGTGCTCGATTGCCGTGCCTATGGCGGTCAGGCGGGCGCGTCGTCGCGCATCGAGAACTATCTTGGATTTCCGACCGGCGTTTCGGGGTGGGCGCTGATGGCGCGCGCCTATAATCAGGCCCTGAAGTTCGGCGTCGAAATGGCGATTCCCGATGAGGCCGTGAAGCTCGAATGCATCGATGCACGATTCGCTTTGCATCTTGCCGATGGTGAGCGCGTGAAGGCGCGCAGCGTCGTCATTGCCACCGGGGCGCAATATCGCCGCCTGGATGTTGAGAATCTTGCCGCATTCGAAGGTTCGTCCGTGCATTACTGGGCCTCGCCATTGGAGGCGCGGCTGTGCGGCGGAGAAGAGGTGGCCTTGGTCGGCGCCGGTAATTCCGCGGGCCAAGCGGCCGTTTACCTCGCAAGCCAAGCATCGAAAGTATGGCTGCTGGCACGTGGCCGGAGCCTGGAGGCGACCATGTCGCGTTACCTTGTAGAACGCATTGCGGCGCAGCCGAATATCGACGTGCAGTTACAGACGGAAGTCAGCGCGCTGGAGGGCGAAAATGGCGCGCTCCAGGCCATTCGCTGCCGCAACCGGATGTCGGGAGAAGAGGTGAGGCGGCCGATCAGGCATATGTTTCTATTCATTGGGGCAACGCCCAATACGGTCTGGCTGGCCGAATCTGGCATAATGCTGGACGACAAAGGTTTTGTGCGCACGGATGGAACAGGAGATGCGCGCCGGCCCCTGGAAACAAGCATCCCCGGCGTGTTTGCGATTGGGGACGTGCGGTCGGGTTCTACAAAGCGCGTTGCGGCGGCGGTCGGCGAGGGCGCCCAAGTCGTCGCGACGCTTCATACGTTTTTGGCGAAAGCCGGCGCCGCACCGGAGGTGAGACTTTGATGACAGAAGAATGCCCGCACGCTGACGCGATTCGTGAGGTCACACCAAGCGCGTTAGGTTGCGAAGAGTGCCTGAAGGCCGGATCGAAATGGGTTCATTTGCGGCTCTGCCGGACCTGCGGTCATGTCGGCTGCTGCGACGAATCGCCGAACCGGCACGCCACGAAGCATTTTCACAAGACGAAGCATCCGATCATCGAAGGCTATGATCCCCCCGAGGGTTGGGGCTGGTGTTATATTGACGAAGTTTTCCTCGATCTCTCCGACCGCATGACGCCGCATAACGGACCGATCCCGCGCTATTATTGACGGTGAGCCTCTTCATTCACGCGACGCGCGACGCGGCTGTGGCCGAGACGGTCGCGCCGTCATCGCCGGTGATTCATCCAAAACTTGTTCTGACCACAACAATCCTTGCCTCCAGTCTCGCCTTCGTCGATGGCTCGGTCGTCAATGTCGGTTTGCCGGCGATCCAGGCATCCTTGGGTGGCCAGGCCGATACGCTGCAGTGGATCATTAACGCCTATCTTCTGCCGGTCAGCGCTCTTCTGCTTCTGGGCGGCGCCGCAGGCGATCGCTTCGGCCGGAAGTTATTGTTGATCTGCGGGATCGCGATCTTTGCGTTGGCCTCCGCCCTCTGCGCGATCGCCGTGACTCCTGCGTGGCTGCTGTCGGCTCGCGCAGCGCAGGGCGTCGGTGCCGCAATCCTGCTGCCGAACAGCTTGGCGATTCTTGGCGAAGCTTTTACCGGCGAGCAACGCGGCCGTGCGATTGGAACATGGGCTGCGATGGGGGCGGTGGTGGGTGCGGTGGGCCCGGTCCTCGGCGGCTGGCTGATCGACACGGTGGGATGGCGCGCCATCTTTGTGCTCAATCTGCCTTTGGCGATCTCTGCCATCGTGCTCGCCTGGATTTTCGTTCCGGATAAGCAAAGCGAGGCAAAGTACCCCGCGCTCGATGCGTTTGGGGGCATCCTCGCGACAGTTGGGCTCGGCGCTCTGACGTGGGGCCTGACAATCGGCGCCGGGGGCGCAGGTTGGACCAGCGGAGCCATTATTGCACTTGTGATTGGCGGCGCGTTGATTCTGGCATTCGTTCGCTTTGAGGACGTTCGCGGAAAAAGTGCCATGATGCCACTGGCGCTTTTTGGCTCGCGAAGCTTCATTGGCCTCACGCTCTTGACCTTTTTCCTCTATGGCGCGCTGGGGGGATTGTTGGTCCTGCTGCCTTATGCGTTGATCACCGCCGGCCACTACTCCGCAACTGCGGCGGGCGCCGCGCTTTTGCCGTTTCCCGTCGTGATCGCCTTGGCATCGCCCTTTGTGGGAGGGTTGGCGGGCCGCATCGGCCCGCGATTGCCGCTAATTATCGGATCGCTTCTGGTTGCGGCCGGGTTTGTGCTGATGGTGCGCATCGACAGTAGCGGAAGCTATTGGAGCGTCGTCTTGCCCGGCGTGCTCGTCATGGCAATCGGCATGGCCGGAGCAGCCGCCCCGCTCACGACTGCTGTGCTGGGGTCGGTCGATTCTGCCCATACCGGCTCCGCATCGGGATTCAACAGCGCGGTATCGCGCACCGGAGGTCTCGTCGCTACAGCGCTCCTGGGTGCAGTCCTCGCGGCCCGCGGGCAAGAATTGCTTCTCGAAGTGCACACCGCGGCGATTGCCGGAGCGCTAATCGCAATTGCGGCTTCGGCAAGCGCATTCGCGTTAGTGCGTTAACGCGCGCGAACTTAGAGACGGCCCTCCTGTATCAATCGCGCTTGGATTTCGCCGATTTGCCCCTCGCCTTTGCGGAGAGACGTAGGGCTGGTGTGGACCGAGTGGCTTCCAAGGACGAGATTGTACGGATGGGGGGCGGCCGAACCGAGCACGAATTCCGTGTCGGTTTCAGCGAAGAAGTCGATCGCTGCGTTTGAGGGTTCGAACACGGCGAGTTCGCCTGCATAGACAAGTTCTGGCGTCGCAAGGCGGCCTGTGGCGAGCGCGATCCACGCCACCGTATGGCCGGCAGGCGGCTGGTAGCGCCACGACTCCCCGGCATCCAGACGTACGGCCAGGTAATTCAGAGACCAAGGTGCCGGAAGCGAGCTTTTGGCTTTGCCATAAGCTCCGACCAGCACCCTGGCTGGGCCATCTCGTTGAATGTTCTCGGGCGACTGATAAATACTTTCGACCGGTCCGAGTTCGTGCTCGGGGGGAAGCGCGATCCATAATTGGAATCCGCGCGATCGGCCGTCACCCGGGCCACCGCCATGCCAAGCGCCGCCACCGGCCTTGAACCATTCCACGCCGCCTTCGGAAAGCGTGCCGGTTGCACCAGTCGTGTCTTCGTATCGCACGCTGCCTTCAAACAAATGCGTCACGGTAGCGATACCGGAATGAGGATGCAGGCCCATGCCCGAGAACGACGCCTTCTCCATGTCAAAGAGATCCAGGAAGACGAACGGCTTTAGGACCTGCCCCAAGTCCGAGGGACTCATCAGTCTGGTGATGGGCCCGTGACGCCGGCCACGCGTGCTGTCAACGATCCTGCGTGTCCGCGTCTGGATCGGGGCAGGCGATTCGAACGAAACGGATTGGGACATTTGAACTCCTTCTGTAGCTGCAAATCGGCGATCGGCGATGAGCGACGGCCCCTGCCGGATAAAATGGTGCTTCGAGAACTGTCTTAGGAGTCGGATAGTTTTGAATGCTCTGTTCGATTTATTCGAACAGTCTCTACCGCTTCAGCTTGCGCGCCGACGCTCTTCTCTGCGATTGCCGCCGTTTTTCGCCTTTGATCGGCAGTGCAATTTCTTGGGCAGGCGTCGCGGCCCCGTCAGATAGCGTCGCCAAGCGCTCGATCAACCATCGCCCGGCCGGGCCCGGCGGAGTATCGGTCTTGTGTATGATCAGCAGGGGAAATTCTCCACCACGCCAGTCGGGAAGGTTCAATCGAACAAGCCTTCCGGCTTCGATGTCGTCGCGGACGATCGGTTCCGGCATTCCGCACCATCCGAGTCCTGCGAGAAGAAACTTGTGCCTCACCGCTTGGTCGCTGATCCGCCAGGTATTGAGGCTGACGACGCCGAAGTCGCGGCTTCGTCCCGCGGGTTCCTCGGAAAGAACAAGTTGCACGAAATCGCGTGCCTGTGGCGGAGGATCTTCGTGCGCCCGCGCCAGCGGATGACTGGGTGCAGCGACGGGAATGATCCGAACACCCGGAATGTCGATATGGCGAAATCCGTTCAGGTCTATGTGAATGGGGCTGCCGACGCCGATACCCGCAAGGCCGCTTCGAACCACGCGCTCGACGCCGCCGAGAGGCTGCACCAAGAGGCGAATCGGCACCGTTGGAAATTGGGCGTGGAAGTCACGAAGCAGCGTTGTCAGCCGATCGCTCGGAAACATGCTGTCGACAACGAGTGATAGTTCCGGCTCAAGTTCGTCAAGGAATCCCCGGACGCGCGCACGTAACATCTCGATGCTATGGGCGACCGCCCTTGCTTCGGACACGATTGCTTCGCCCTGCTGCGTGAGCTTTGGCTTGCGTGTGGATCCGCGTTCGAACAAAGAAAGACCGAGCTGCTGCTCCAACGTGTCGATAGCGTAGCTAATGGCGGATGTGGCGCGGCCTAGATGTTTGGCCGCGGCGGTAAAGCTTCCCGCTTCAGCCACGGTCAGCAGCACGAGAAGCTGATCGACACTCGGTATTGCCGGGCCTCGCATTTCAAATTCCTCGAAAAGAGCGTTCAGTTTTGTTCGAATTCTTTCGGGGACATTAAGGCCGTAAGGTCCCGCCGCCAACATCGGAGGACCAGCGATGCTCCAGGTCGGACTGATAGTCGGAAGTACTCGGCCCAACCGGTTCGCGGACATACCGGTGCGCTGGCTGGTCGAGGGCGCGTCGGCGCGGCCGGACCTGGAGCTTACAGTGCTCGATCTGCGGGATTTTCAATTGCCGTTTTTCAACGAGCCCACGCCACCGGCCTATGCGGAAGGTGTGTACACGCGGCCGGAAGCCGAAGCGTGGCGCAAGCGGATCGGGGAGTTCGAGGCATACATCGCAACCGTTGCCGAATACAACCACGGCCCCACAGCAGTGCTCAAGAACGCTTTCGACAGCGCGTTTGTTGAATGGCAGCGCAAACCCATCGCGTTCGTGGGCTATGGCGGCGTTGGCGGCGCCCGCGCCATCGAAACGCTGCGCGGTTCGGTCATCGAGCTGCAGATGGCGCCGATCCGGCACGAAGTGAACATTGCCATGGAACCCTATCTCGGTGTCATCCAGAAAGGCCGCTCTCTGAATGACTACGACTATCTGCTGCAGAGCCGAACGCTCATGTTCGACCATCTGGTCTGGTGGGGCGAAGCGTTGAGCGCGGCGCGCGGGAAAAGACGCATGGGGTGACTGAGGCAAAAAAAAGGAAATCACGCAAAAATTTTACGCGGCGATAAGTGGCTGAAGTACACATCGCGATGGAACCATTTCTCGGAAACATATTTTCAGTAACGTCGCACGCTGGTCCAGAGACGGCAGGTCATGTATGATCAGCTGGTGTGGTGGGGCGAAGCGTTGAAAGCAGCCGGCAAAGAACTGCCCCTGGCAGCGGCCTTGCCGCCCAATCCTCGGCAAATACATCGAGGTAGCAGCCATGGCCTTCTCTATCCAAGTCAACGGGAAGACGCGCAACATCGAAGCCAGCGGCGACACGCCGCTCCTTTGGGTGCTGCGCGACATATTGGGGCTCACCGGCACGAAATTCGGCTGTGGCATTGCGCAATGCGGTGCTTGCACCGTTCACGTGGATGGCAAAGCTGTGCGTTCGTGCCTTCTTCCCGTTGGCTCCATCGGTAACCGCGCAATCACTACCATCGAGGGCATAGGCGCGACGCCTATCGGCGCAAAAGTGCAGAAGGCTTGGCTTGACCTCGAGGTCGTGCAATGCGGCTACTGCCAACCCGGGCAGATCATGTCGGCTTCGGCTTTGCTCGCGATAACGCCCAATCCGGATGATTCCGATATTAACGCCGCCATGGCGGGAAATATCTGTCGCTGCGGCACCTATGTGCGCATTCGAGACGCCATCAAGTCGGCGGCTCGTTCAACTTAACTCGCCGAGGCGAGATTCGACATGCCAATGACGGAAAAGACTACGACAACCAACGAGGCTGCAGCCCTCTCGCGGCGGATGTTGCTCAAAGCCGCTGCGGGCGGCGGGCTTCTGCTGGGCTTTCAGGTGCCGCTCGCTCGGGCCGCAGACGCTCCAGCCGGCGGTGGCGCATTTGCCCCCAACGCGTTTATCCGAATCGATCGGCTAGGCCAGATCACCTTGATCATGCCGCAAGTGGAAATGGGGCAAGGCGTTTATACCTCGCATGCGATGATCCTAGCCGAGGAACTCGACGCGCGGTTCGATCGTGTGGCCGTGGACGCCGCGCCGCCCAGCGACGCGCTCTATGGCAATCCGGTTTTCGGAGTGCAGGCGACAGGTAATTCCAATTCGATACGCGCGTTCTGGTCGAAGTTGCGGCAGGCTGGCGCAGGTACGCGCGCCACGCTGGTGCAGGCCGCAGCCGCGCAATGGAACGTCGATCCTGCGAGCTGCCGCACGGAAAATGGCGAAGTCATCGACGCGACGAGCGGGCAGCGGCTTGCCTATGGCGCGTTGAGCGATGCCGCGGCGAAGCTCACACCCCCGGCTGATCCGCCGCTCAAGCCGGTCGCCGAATTCAAATTGATCGGAAAGCCGCTCAAGCGGTTGGACACGCCCGCGAAGGTCGACGGCAGCGCGCTTTACGGCATCGACATGATGCCCATGGGCGTGAAGTTCGCGACACTTGCGGCGAGCCCTGTGTTCGGCGGGAAAATCGACCATGTGGACGACAGCGCCGCCAAGTCGATCGCGGGCGTGCGGCAGGTCGTCGTGCTGGACGATCTCGTAGCCGTAGTTGGCGATCACATGTGGGCGGCCAAGAAGGGGTTGAGCGCGCTCGCCATCGTCTGGCACGAAGGCGCCAATGCCAATGTCGATTCCGCGGCGGTGCGAAAACAGATCCAGGACGCAAGCAACCGCGACGGCGTGGTGGCGAAGCAGCTTGGCGATGCGGGCAAAGCGCTTTCGAACGGCGATAGGATCGAGGCGCAATTCGAGCTTCCGTTTCTCGCGCACGCGCCGATGGAACCGATGAATTGCACGGTACATGTGCGCCCTGACGGCTGCGACGTGTGGGTCGGCACGCAAGTGTGCTCGCGCGCACAAGCCATCGCGGCAAAAGTCACCGGCCTGCCGCTCGAGAAAGTCTTCGTGCACAACCAGATCATCGGCGGCGGCTTTGGGCGTCGGTTGGAAGTCGACGGAATCGAGAAAGCCGTGCGCATCGCCCAGAAGGTCGATGGCCCGTTAAAGGTGGTGTGGACGCGCGAGGAAGATATCCAGCACGATGCCTATCGCCCGGTTTATTACGACCGGCTGGAAGCGACGCTGAAGGACGGCAGGATCGACGGCTGGAAGCATCGCATCACGGGTTCATCGGTGATTGCGCGCTGGCTACCACCGGGATTCCGCAATGGCATCGACGGTGACGCGGTCGATAGCGCGGTCGATATCCCTTACGACATCCCTAATCTTCGGGTGGAATATGTGCGTGACGAGCCGCCAGCGGTTCCGACCGGCTTTTGGCGCGGCGTTGGGCCGAACAACAATGTTTTCGCCATTGAAAGCTTCGTTGACGAATTGGCAAAAAAAGCGGGCAAGGACCCGGTGGTTTTCCGCCGCGCCATGCTGTCGAAGGTGCCGCGCCTGAAGGCTGCGTTGGAGCTGGCGGCGGATAAATCGGGATGGGGCAATCCCCTACCGGCGCGCACGGGCCGTGGCGTGGCGGTGCAGGTGGCGTTCGCGAGTTTCATCGCTACCGTCGCCGAAGTGGAAGTGGATCCGGACGGCGAGGTGCATGTGCGCCGCATAACGAGCGCGGTGGACACCGGCATCGCGGTCAATCCCGACACCATCGTCGCGCAATTGCAGGGCGGGCTAATATTCGGCTTAACGGCTGCGCTTTACGGCGAGATTACCATCGCCAAAGGCCGCGTGCAGCAGAACAATTTCAACGATTACCGCATGCTGCGCATCAACCAGGCGCCGGCCATCGACGTGCATCTTATTGCCAGCGGCGAGGCGCCGGGCGGAATCGGCGAGACGGGCACAACGGCCGCACCCCCTGCCGTGCGAAACGCGATCTATGCGGCAACAGGCATCGCGCTGCGGCGCTTGCCGATCGATCGCGAGATTTTGGCGGGGAGAAAGCCGGCATGATAACGCGAATCATCGTCGTCGGCGTTGCGGGCATCATCGCCGCGGTGCTGATCGCCTTCCTTTGGATCGTACTGGGACCCGGGGCGACGGATTTCGCGCCCGGCAAGGCGGTCGCGCTTTCCGGCTATAGCGGTATCAATCCCACCGGCGTTCCGGCGGAGCTCGCCAATGCCAATCTGGTGCAGCGCGGCAAATATCTGGCGCGCGCGGCGGATTGTCAGGCCTGTCACACCGTAAAGGGCGGCGCTTCCTACGCGGGCGGATTGGCCTTCGTTCTGCCAATAGGAACCATCTATTCCGCGAACATCACGCCGGACAAGGACACCGGCATCGGTAATTATAGCGACGCCCAATTTTTGAACGCGCTCCACAAAGGCATTCGCGACGACGGCACGTATCTTTATCCGGCGATGCCTTATGGCTCCTACACCTATATGACGGATGCGGATGCCTTGGCGATCAAGGCCTATCTCTTCAGTGTTCCGCCCGTGCATTTCAACCCGCCGGACAACAGACTGAACTTTCCGTTCAACCAGCGCCGGCTTATGGGAGCGTGGTCCGTCCTATTCAATCCCGATACCCGCTTCCAGCCCAACCCGGACCAAAGCCCGCAATGGAATCGCGGGGCCTACCTTGCGGAAGCGTTGGGCCATTGCGGCGAATGCCATACGCCGCGCAATTTATTCGAAGCCTTGAACAATCGGCAAAAATTCGCCGGCACTGTGCAAACCGGATGGCGCGCCTACAATATCACGGCCGATCGCGACAGCGGCGTAGGTGCGTGGAGCGATGCCGAGCTTTCGCAATATATCGCCATCGGCCATGCGGATCGGCGCGGCACGGCGGCTGGTCCAATGGGCGACGCGGTGGATCGGAGCCTCGGCTACCTGACGCCAGGCGACAATGCCGCGATCGTTGCCTATTTGCGTACAGTCCCGGCTATCGCCACTCCCGATCTGCCGGCGCCGAAGGCGGCGCCCGCCCCCGCGTCGCATAAAGAAGGTTTGGCCGCGGATTTCGATCCGCGCGGCAAAGCGATCTTTGAAGGCGCGTGCATGGCTTGCCATGATTGGACCGGCGTCAGTCCCTTAACGCCTTACGCGACACTTACGGGCGTGCGTGCCGTGAACGATCCGACCGGCACGAACGTGGCCCAGATCGTCCTTTCGGGCACCGAGAGAAAAACGCCGGACGGACCTGTTTTCATGCCGGCGTTCGGACACGGCTATTCCAATGATGAAATTGCCGCTGTCGTGAACTATGTGACCGCGCGGTTCGGCGCCGCACCCTCCCGAATAACCGCCAAGGAGGTAGCGGACCTGCGGCAATAAACTCGATAAGCGCGCGCTCAACCCTCTAGCGTGAAAGTGGTGGTTGTGCCGTCGGTGCTGAAAGAGCTGAACATCACCACCGTGCCGCGATCGTCCAGGAAAACCTCATAACGTTTCTGGCCGTCAAGCCGGTCGATCTCGTAACGCTTGGCTCTGATCTGCCGCCTGCCCAGCGATACGGTCGTGGTGTCCCCGGCTTTGATCTGGATATTTTCCATGCGTCCTCTGTCCGGGGTGATCATCGTGTCGCCTCGCAGGACCGATGCCGACCAGGGATTGGCCAGCCGGACATCAGCGGGCGCGTCGATTTCACCGTCCGGGGACATCAGAACGAATCGATCGCCGTCAGCTTTTCCATTCAGTTCAAGCGAGCGGTCATTCACCGTCGTCACGCCATGAAAGGAGACTAGGCGATCGCCGTTCCATCGCTCTTCACGGGACGCTTCCTGCCGGTAAAACGACACGCCGAGCAGGGAAACCGCGATTCGGGCTTCGGTTCTGACGATTGTAGCGTCCCCGGACTTCTCAACCGTATTTGTAAACGTTCCGATCGTGCCATAGCGGGAATGGTGAACTGTGTAGACGAGTTTTTGAGCCTGCGCGGAGGCTGAATGCGCGGGCACGCCGATCGCAAAAATCGCCAAACAGAAGACAAGAATTCTTCGCACGGTTCTCTCCGGCATTAGCACGCCAAATTTACTCTACGCTTTTTACGCCGTCATCATGCGTATCGGCTGCCCCCTAAGCCAGGCCTCGACGTCCTCAAGCGCCTGGGGAAAGTAGATTTGATAGGTTTCGCGGGTCACGTATCCCAGATGCGGCGTGAGAACCGTATTCGGCGCTTTCAAGATGGCAGCATCTGCCGGCAAGGGCTCCTGGCCGTAAACATCGAGCCCCGCGCCGGCGATGCGCCCCGCAATCAACGCCTCAATTAGCGCGCTCTCATCGACAATCGCCGCGCGCGCTGTATTGATGAGAATTGCACTTTTTTTCATTAGGCTGATTTCATCGCGCCCAACCAATCCTCGCGTACGGTCACTCAAAAGCATGTGGATGGTCAGAACATCTGCCAGCCGAAAGAGATCGGATTTCTCCACACGTACGACGCCCAACTCGCTTGCGCGATTTTCCGTGAGATTTTGGCTCCAGGCGATCGTTTTCATGCCGAAAGCCAAACCGATGCGCGCGACCTGAGAGCCCAATCGTCCAAGCCCAAGAATCCCGAGCGTTTTGCCTTGCAATCCGAAACCGATCGTCGATTGCCACTGCCCCGAACGTAAAGTGCGGTCTTCCTCCGGAATATGGCGGGCGAGCGCGAGGATGAGGCCCCAAGCAAGTTCGGCGGTGGGCGAACTTCCCGCCTCAGTGCCGCAAACAAGGATTCTTCGCTCCCGGCAAGCGCTGAGATCGATGCCGAGATTGCGGCTTCCGGCAGTCACCAGCAATTTCAACTTCGGCAACCGTTCGACAACGCTTCTTGGAAACGGCGTGCGCTCCCGCGTGATCACCAGCACATCGAATCCGCCGATCCGTCGGATCAGCTCCTCGCCTTCGAAATGGCGGTTGAAAACAGTAACGGTAACCTGCGGCGGAAGACGGCCCCAATCGGCAAAGCCGCGCGCGACATTCTGGAAATCATCCAAGATGCCGACGGCAATGCAATCCGTAGTCACGGCAGATCGTCGGGCAGTTCACGGGGGCCGACACCCCGATAACGAAAGCCGAATTGCGGCGGTATGGGTCCTTTGATGCGCTCCCCGCGCTGCGACTGTTCGAAGGCGTGGGCGCAAATTCCGACGCTGCGGGACAAGACGAACACTCCGCGTCCCATTTCTTTGGCAAAGCCGAGCTCGAGAAGAACCACCGCCGTAACGCCATCGATATTTATCGGAATGAAGGCGGATCTGCCGTGTGACAATTTCTGCTGGATCGCTTCGCCTATGGATAAAAACCGGCCGCTGACAATGCTGTCGCGGGCGGCCTTTGCCAGCAGTTCGGAAATCCGTTGGGCGCGCGGATCGACAGGATGAAAACGATGGCCGAAACCGGGAATGAAATGCCCATGCTGCGCGCGAAAGGCGTCCAAAGCGGTTGTCACCGCCGCTTCCAAATCTCCGCCGCTACCACGCCGCCGCTCCACATCAGTCAGAAGTTCCATGCATTGTTGGCCGGCGCCGCCATGGATGTCGCCCAGCGAATTGACGCCGCTGGCGATCGCGCCATTGATGCCTATTCCGCAGCTGATCGCCATCCGCGCAATCGCAATCGATGGTGCTTGCGGCCCGTGATCGACACCGGCGACCAGGACCGCGCCGAACAAATCGGCTTCGCGCCGGGTCGGAAGCTCACCGCGCATCGTAAGCCAGATCATCGCAGGAAAACTGATGCGGCCGATCAGGTCCTCGATCGCGTAGCCGCGAATGCGGATGGATCCCGGCGCGATATCGGTGATCTCGCTTTCCCACCATTCGCGGACCGCTTCCAGCGAAAGGCCGGGTTGCTGTTTCTCTTCCATTCGCTTCAGGCTTTCAGATAGGCGCGGCCGTCCATGATCACGCGCGCGGTGCGTCCGATAATGGCGGTTTCGAGTTTCGGCGGATGGTTACTGATCGGGTCGAGTTTCGCGCGCACTTCCAGATGTCCGCCAGGATGGCCGATGCGCACGCTGTATTCCCGGCCTCGCTCGGATTTTCCCCGATAGGCTTCGGCGGCGATCGTGCCGGCAATGCCGCAAGCCACCGCCGTGCCGATCGAGCCGGTGCCGGGATGGGCTTTGGAAAAGGCACGACGGGCCATCGAGCGCGAGAGGATGTCGTGGTCGCCTTTGCTGACGGTCACATTATTCAGCGCTTTGTACGTGACCGGCGGCGCCACCGCGAAAAGCAGCGGATTGACGCGCACCTTCATTTCCTCTGCGATATCGCCCTTCGTGATGAAGCCGATCTCACGCGAAACCGTAGTGCGAATGTTTTCCAAGCGATCGATTAGCGCGCTGTTCGCTTGAAGGCCTTCGACGGGAGTCTGCGGATCGATCCCCACTTCATTGGCGCGAACGAAAATGCAGAGATTGGCGGCGTCGATGACGCTCACTTCGATCCGCCCAAGCCCCGGCACGTCGAAGCGGTCGACCGGATTCCCCGTTGGCATTACGTCTTTGTTCATCGCTCCGCCGCCGAAATCGCCGAAATCAAGATCAATGCGCGGACCTGTTCCGGGCACGCCGCCAATGGCGAAATCGCCTTTCAGCGCCGGTGCACCGTCGGCGAGCGGAACGGTTGCACGCAATCTGCGGCCTGTGTTCACCTGGTGGATGGCGAAATTGGCATACCGACCATCGCGCGTAACGTAATTCTTGTGCACGGCATAAAGCGCGGCGCCTGCGGACAGGTTGCCGCAATTGCTCGTCCAATCCACGCGCGGAATCACTGTACCGACCTGCCCGAAGAAATAATCGATATCGCAATCGGCGCGCGTGGGCTTGCCCATGATCGCGACTTTGCTGGTGAGCTTGTCGGCGCCGCCGAGCCCGTCGATCTGGCGGACGTCGGGGCTACCGAAGAGGTCGAGAATCAACCGGTCTCGTTCTTCGCCAGGGGCAGGCAGGGCATCGCGTTCAATGTAAATGCCCTTGCTGCTGCCGCCGCGAAGGATTGTGCATTCGATGCTTCTCATGGTTGCACCTTCCTAGCCGCGCGCGGCGATGGCTTCGAGCTCGATGAGGCAGCCATGATGGAGCGCCGGCACCGGAACCACGGAGCGCGCCGGGCGCGCCGCGCCGAACATTTCGGCGTAGATCGCGTTGAAGGCTGCCCAATTCTCGACACCGACGATGAAGGCCGTGACTTTCAGCACGCGCTCCGGAGCGCTGCCTGCTGCGTTGACGATGGAGAGAAGATTGGCGAGCGCACGGCGCACCTGCTCCTCGAAGCTTTTATCGCCAAGCGCCTTGCCTTCGAGACTCAGCGGCAATTGCCCTGAGACAAAGATGAGATCGCCGTAGCAGCAGCCTTGCGAATAATGGCCTGCCGGTTTTGGCGCCGCGTCCGTCTCAATGCGGTCGAGAACAGCGCGAGCCATTTCAGACCTCCGCCTTCTCCTTTGGAACCACGTCCTTCACAGCGCCCACCCAGCCGTGATGGGTTATGTCGAAAACGATGCCGTCGGGGCCGCGATATTTGCATTCGTAATAGGAATCGGGAGAGGTGGGCCGCCCGGCGAGATAGGTGGCGCCGGCATCGCTCGCCTTTTTCTCCGCTTGAGCAAGATCGTCAACCCAGATGCCGAAATGATAGAGCCCAGGCTTTTCATCTTCCTCAACTTTCAGAAGCGCGAAATTAACCGTGCCATCTGTGAGGTAAATTCCGCGCCGCGCCTTTCCAGCGCGTTTGAAACCAAATGCCTGTTCGAAGAATTTCGCAGAAGCCTCGGGATCGGATACGATCAAGGCGATATGACGAAGTTTGGCCATGGACTTCTCCTAACGCTCGCAGATAAGGAGTTGTCTCTATATTAGATAATCGCACAGCCGGCAAAAGGCCCGCGCGATTCGGAGCAGATATTGGAAAGCATTATCGAAACCAGGACCGTTCGCCGCATCTATTGGCGGCTGGTGCCCCTGCTGTTTCTGCTGATGTTCTTCAACTATGTCGATCGCGTGAATGTCGGCTTTGCCGCCTTGCGGATGAACCAGGACTTGAGCTTTTCCGCCTCGGTTTACGGTTTTGGCGCGACCATCTTTTTTGCCGGTTACGTGCTGCTGCAGGTACCAAGCAATCTCATGGTTTACCGGCTTGGGGCACGGGTTTGGCTTTCCGCCATGCTGCTCGTTTGGGGAGCGGTGTCGGCGTCAACCGCTTTCGTTTGGAACGCGCAGAGCTTTTACGCCTTGCGCTTTGCCCTCGGTTTAGCGGAAGCGGGTTTTCTTCCGGCCGCCGCGCTTTACGTTACCTATTGGTTTCCGGAAAAATATCGCGCGCGCGCGATCTCCGGCTACATCATCGCCACTTCGTGCTCGACCATCATCGGCGGGCCGGTGGCCGGCGCTATCATCACCTATTTCGATGGTTTTCTCGGTCTGCATGGCTGGCAATGGATGTTTGCGCTGGAAGGCGCGCCGGCAATCATACTGGGTTTGATCGTTCTCAAGGTCTTGACGGATAAGCCACAAGATGCCGTCTGGCTGGACAGATCCTCGCGCGAATGGATTGTCGCGACAGTCAAACGCGAACAAGCCGTCTATTCAGCCGAGCCCAATTCCGGTTTCACAACAGTGCTAAAAGACAAGCGCGTCTGGAGTCTTGGTCTTGTGTTCGGTTCCGGTTTAATCGGGCTCTATGGCCTTTTGTTGTGGCTGCCCCTGATCATAAAATCGCTCGGCCGGCTCAGCGATCTGCAGGTTGGTTTTCTCTCCGCCGTGCCGCCGCTGTTAGGTGTTGCCGCCGCGCTGTTCGTAAGCCACCGTTCGGATCGCAAGGGTGACCGCAAAGGCCACATGGCCGCCTGTTACATCGTGGCCGGCGCCGGGCTGCTGGCTGCAGCGCTCGTGAGCGACCCGGTCTTAGCCTATGTATTCCTCTGCATCGGAAATGGCGCGGTCCTTGCTGCATCTCCGTTGTTCTGGACCATTGCCGGCTCGTTCTTCACCGGCGCCGCGGCTGCGACAGCCATTGCCTTCGTCAATATTGTGGCCCAATTCGGCGGCCTCGGTCCGTGGCTTATCGGAGTCGTGAAGGATGCAACGGGAAGCTTCACGCTCGCGCTGATTGCGCTTGCCGCGTTCTTCTTCGTTGCCGCGACCATTGCGCTGTTGATGAAAGCCGAGCCAGAGCGCGACGCGGCGCCCGCTTTGGCCGAATGAGGCGCAGATGAGCGATACATCCCGCCGCAATTTTCTGAAGTCGAGCGCAGCTGCTGGAGCAACCGTGCCGTTCCTCTCAAGCGCGGCGCTTGCTCAGAATCTTGCGCCGGATGCAGAATTGCGGCGCTTGCAAAGCGGCCGCCCAATCGTATTGAAAAGCGGTGTCGTGCTGACGCTCGATATGCAACTCGGGGATTTCGCAAACGCTGATGTGCTGATCGAAAATGGCAAAATCCGCGAGATTGGGCCGAACCTTCCGATTCCGCCCGATACAGCGGTGGTCGATGCCTCAAACCGCATCATAATTCCCGGTTTCGTCGACACGCACAGCCATTCCTATCAAGGGCTGTTGCGGAGTCTGCTGCCCAGCGGCGTCGTTGATCCGGATTACAACCGTGACATTCAGAACAATCTGACGCTGCATTACCAGCCGGAGGACGCCTATGCCGGCGTGCTCGTCACGGCGCTTGCCATGATTGATATGGGTACGACCGGGATCGTCGACATTTCACAGGTGGCCCATACGCCGGAGCACAGCGACGCCAATATTCGCGCGCTTAAGGATTCCGGCATCCGCGCCGTGTTTGCCTATTCCCGAGGCGCAGGGCCACACGCGCAATACCCGCAAGATTTGATCCGGATGAGGCGAACTTATTTCAATTCCGAAGATCAGCTGCTCACGCTCGCGCTGGCTACAAGCGTCGAGCCCGCGACATTCGAATTCGCGCGTCGAGCCGGTGTGCGGGCCGTCTTGCATATCCGGGTGAACTCCGAACCCTTGCTTGCGCTGGGTCGCGCAGGTCTTTTAAGACCCGGCGATGAATATATTCACTGCGCCCATTTGAACGAAGACGCGTGGCGCTTGATCAAGGACACCGGGGGGCGCACTTCGCATTCGCCACCGCTGGAAATGGCCATGGGGCATGGCATGCCGGCGATCCAGGAGGCGCTCGATCACGGCTTGCGTCCCAGTCTGAGCTCCGATCACTCGGCGACCGTCGCGCAGGACATGTTCGGGATCATGCGAACCGCCTTCAATCTGCAGCGATTGTTCGTGCTTCAGCGCGCGCGACGAAACGAACAGAACCTTCCGCCGTTGCTGAAGCCGCGCGAGGTCCTGGAATTCGCGACGATCGAAGGCGCCCGCTGCGCCAATCTTGATGCCAAAATCGGCACGCTCACACCGGGTAAGGACGCGGACCTTGTGATGCTTCGCGCCGATCGGCTGGACGTGTGGCCGCACAATAATGCGTACGGGACCGTCGTGAACCTGATGAATCCAGGTCACGTCGATGCCGTGTTCATTGCCGGCAAAGTCAAAAAATGGCGCGGCACACTGGTGGGCGCTGATACGGCTCGCGTGCTACGCCTTGTCCAAGAATCGCGGGATGCCGTCCTGCGCCGCGGCGGGTTCAACATGAACCTGCTCGGATGAGAAAGACTCAGCCTATGAACGACATCGGCGACGCGCCGCGGCGCGCCTACCCTGATCTTCACGACCATATCGCAGCACTGGAAAAAGCCGGCCAGCTGATCCGCGTCGATCGCCCCATCAACAAAGACACGGAAATGCATCCGCTCGTGCGGTGGCAATTCCGCGGCGGTATCCCTGAGAGCGAGCGCAAGGCGTTCCTGTTCACCAATGTCATCGACAGCAAGGGCAAGCATTACGACATCCCGGTCATTGTCGGCGGACTTGCCGCCAATCGCGAGATTTATCGTATCGGGCTTGGTTGCGAGCTCGACAAGATCGAAGAGACTTGGGCGCGGGCGACCAATGCTCCCATTCCCGTGCGCATTGTGAAGAATGCGCCGTGTCATGAGATCGTCATCACCGGCGAGGAGCTGAACAAGCCCGGCAAAGGGCTCGACGGAATTCCCGTTCCGATCTCGACGCCCGGCTGGGACAACGCACCTTACACGACGCTGTCACAGTATATTTCGAAAGATCCCGATACCGGCGTGCAAAACCTTGGGAATTATCGCGGCCAGATCAAAAGCCCGCGACGGATGGGAATGAATCCGTCGCTCGAACTGCGGCCGGGCATCTATGCGCATTGGCTGAATTACAAACAGCGTGGCGAAAAAATGCCTGCGGCTGTCGTGCTTGGCGCGCCGCCGGCGATCACCTTCGTTTCAGCTCAGAAGATTTCCGAATCGCTCGATGAATTGGAAGTAGCGGGCGGCCTGGTCGGTACGCCGATCAATGTTGTCAAAGCCGTGACCGTCGATCTGCTCGTTCCCGCGGAAGCCGAAATCGTCGTGGAAGGCTTTATTGATACGGAATGGCTGGAGCCCGAGGCGCCCTTCGGCGAATCGCACGGGCACGTCAATCTCCAAGAATACAACGCGTTCATGGACGTGACCGCGATTACGCGGCGGCGCAACGCCGTTCTCACCTCCATCATCAGCCAAGTCACGCCGAGCGAATCGAGTCTCATCAAACGCGTTTCGCTGGAACCGATGCTGCTGCACTCCTTGCGCGAGGGCTTAGGAATTCGGTGCGTGAAACGTGTTTCGCTGCACGAGCCGCTGACCAACCTGCGCAAGGTGGTGATCCTGCATATCGAAAAGGGCGCGCCGCGCGTGGAAATCTGGCGCGCAATGTATGGGCTTGTCTCCCAGCATCGCGCGATGGGCAAATATGTCATCGCGCTGGATGAAGACATCGATCCCGAGAATATGGATGCAGTGTGGTGGGCTTTATCCTATCGCTGCAATCCGGCGCTCGACATGGAGATTCTGCATCACCGCGATCAGGGGCACGGTCCGCGCAGCCTGCGCAATGGCGGCGAAGATGCTTCCGTGTTGTTCGACGCTACGCTGAAAGAGCCGTTCCCTCCTGTCTCGCTGCCCAAACGCGAATATATGGAGAATGCGCGCAAAATCTGGGAGGAGCTCGGCCTGCCGCAATTGAAGCCTCAGACCCCCTGGTTCGGCGAGTCGCTTGGCGAATGGGACGAGCGCTTCGACGTCATGGCCAAACGAGCGGTCGAGAGCGATTATTGGGTGACGGGCGACATCATCGCCCAGCAAAGGCGGAACGATCTTCCCATGAACACGGAAGTCCGCCGCCTGAAGGACAAAAAATAGGGGGGTTCAAATGCGGGCATTCCTGTTTTGCTTAGGCGTTGTTGTTGCGGCCTCGGGAACTGCAAAGGCCGAAACCATGATCGAGCAATCCGCCGAGCACCGCTTTCAGCTCGACTTCCATGTCTCGGACGTGGCCCTGAGACGCATGCTGCCCCAAGGCTGGGAGCCTGCAATTGCCACCGCTGGTCCCGCCAAGGATGCTAATTTGCGCATGATTTTCATCGATCGCATCGATGTGCTTGGACCGGACGGCAAACCGCTCGGTCGCGGTTCGACGCAGATGGTGTACCTAGCGGTACCGGTTAAGCAGACAGCGGGCAATCTTGCGGGCCAGATGATCATCGCCGGTCTTACCAAGGATGCCGCCGATGCGCCGGGCGCCTTTGGCGTTTACCGGCAGGCAAGCACCGCAAACATGACTCGCTCGATTGCCACGCAGGACAGCGTGGTGGTGGTGGATGAGAATTGGAATTTCGCCGCTTCGGCCGGCGAACACATGCAGGTGCATGTGAAATATGAGCGCGCGGCGGCCACCAAGGGAGGCGGAGACGTGAAATTCTACGATGCAGCCAATCCCGCGAAATATCAGATCTTCCGGACCGAGCAGGGCATTGACATCACGCGCAATGCCACGACCAATCCCCCCGACCGGGTGAAGGAATTTTCCTACACGGCCGGAGGCGGGCGCATTGCAGCTCTGTTCGATGGCAGCGAACGCGTGCTGAGCTGGGATTCATTCCCCTGGTACAACCGCACCGTGCTCGCGCCCTGACCGCGCACCCATTCTGCGCCCCATAATCAGCACGATCAGTGCGGACATCAGCGCCGCAGCGGCGAGTGCCGCCATCGCCGACGCATAGGTGCCGCTCTGCTGCTTGAGTATGCCGACAGCGGTCGGGCCCAAAAACCGGCCGAGGCTTCCGATGGTGTTGACGAAGCCGATGCCACCGGCGGCCGCAGTGCCGGCCAGAAATGTGGAAGGCAGGCTGAAGAACGGCCCATTGTAGGACAGCACGCCCACCAACGATAAGGCTAGTGCGAGCAGCACGAGGAAATTGGATGGGGCGATCGCGGCCAGAGCCAGGCCGAATGCCGCCAGACTCAGCGGTATCGCGACATGCCAGATGCGCTCGCCTTTTGCGTCGCTTCGGCGTCCCCACAGGATCATAGCAATCATAGCGGCGATGAAGCACAAGGATACGACAAAGCCGGTCGCGAAATTGGAAAAGCCCATCCCCTGCACGATCTGCGGAAGCCACAATTGCACGCCGTAGAGTCCGCATTGATTGCCGAGCAAGACAAGACCGAGCGCAATCACGCGCGGATCGCGCAAGGCCGGCCAAAACTCGCGATGCTCGGAGCAGTCTTCGGAGGCCAAACGCGTTGCAATCCGCTGCTTCTCGTCAGCCGAAAGCCAGGACGCTTTCGCCGGGCGGTCGGGCAGCAATTTCAGGGCCGCGAAAGCGAGCAATGTCGCGGGCAAACCTTCGAGGATGAACATCCATTGCCAGCCATGAAGGCCGGCCAAGCCATCCATGCCGAGAATGGTGGTGGAAAGCGGCCCGCCCACGATGTTTGCCATCGGAATCGCCGCCATGAACCAGCCGACGAAGCGGCCCCGCCAGGCGTGCGGAAACCAATAAGTCATATACAGCAGCATGCCGGGGAAGAATCCCGCTTCCGCGACGCCCAACAGCAGGCGGACCGCGTAATAACTCAGCGGTCCCTGCATCAGCGCATTAGACGCCGAGATGATCCCCCAGATCGCGAGCATCAGGAAAACCCAGCGCCTCGCGCCGACTTTTTCCAGCATCAGATTTGCAGGGACCTGGAAGACGAGATAGCCGAGGAAGAAAATGCCGGCGCCGAAACCGAATACCGCCGGCGACAGCCCCAAATCCTTGTTCATGGTGAGGGCAGCAAAGCCGACATTCACCCGGTCGATGTAATTCACCAGATACAGCAGAGCCACAAAGGGAATCAGCCGCCGCGCGCATCTGGCGAAGATCTGGTCGTCGGTCATCTGGGCTCTTTCCATTGCCGGCCCACAATGCCCGTCCTGGATTCAAATGTCACTTCTCCATCAGCGCGAGCAGCCCTTTCAGCAGTTCGATCGGGCGCGGCGGACAGCCTCTGATATGCAGATCGACGGGAATAACCGAATGCACGCCGCCTTCCACGGCATAGCTGCCGGCGAACAGACCGCCATCCGCCGCGCAGTCGCCCACTGCGACCACCCATTTGGGAGAAGGCGTCGCGTTGTATGTGCGCTCGAGCGCCTCGCGCATATTCTTGGTTACTGGCCCGGTGACGAATAGTACATCGGCATGCCGCGGCGAAGCGACAAAGCGCAATCCGAACCGTTCGAGATCGTAGAACGCATTGTTGAGCGCATGGATTTCCAGCTCGCAGCCGTTGCAGGAACCGGCATCCACTTCGCGAATCGAAAGGCTTCGCCCGAGGCGGCGGCGCGCCGCAACATCGACCCGGGCGGCGATCTCGGCCAATTCGGATTCGTCCAGATTCGGCCGCGGCTCCGTCAGCGGGCGATGGACAAGACCCTGGAATATCAGCCTGCGCATGATCAGAGATCGTGTCCGGAGTAGGAGCAGTTGAAGGATTTATTGCAGAGCGGAAAATCTGCGACGATGTTCCCCTCGATCGCGGCCTCGAGCAGCGGCCATTGGAACCAGGATGGATCGCGCAAATGACAGCGCGCGATGCGGCCGTTCGCGTCCATTCTGAGCCAGACAAGAATGTCTCCGCGGAATCCTTCCACCAGCGCCAAGCCTTCTCCGGCTCGCTGCGGAATCTTGGCTCGCGTGGCGCCGTCCGGAAGGCCATCGAGAATCTGTTCCATCAGCGACAATGATTGTTCGACTTCGCGGATGCGAATCCACACGCGGGCATTCACATCGCCTTCTTCGAGCACAGGTACTTCGAAACGCAGTACATCATAGGGCGGGTAGGGGAGCGCGCGACGTGCATCGAAGCTGCGCCCGGATGCGCGGCCGACATAACCGCCGGCGCCAAATCGGCGCGCCAACTCAGGCTTCACGTGGCCGGTTGAAACGGTGCGGTCTTGCAGTGAGGCGGTCTGGTCGTACACCTCCACGATCAGCGGGAATCTGGCGCGCAGCTCTTTCAGAAGTGAATGCAATATCGCGACACCCTGCGCATCGAGATCGACCGCTGTGCCGCCCGGAATAATGCAATCGCGGCAGAGCCGGTGGCCGAAACAGGAATCCGTGGCCCTCAAGACGCGTTCGCGCAAGATGCCGCAATGCGCATGGATCATCGCAAACGACGCGTCGTTGCAAATCGCGCCGATGTCGCCGAAATGATTGGCCAGCCGTTCCAGCTCCGCCATGAGCGCCCGCAACCAATGCGCGCGCGGCGGGGCTGCGATTTCCGCCGCTTCTTCCACCGCCCGTGAAAACGCCAAGGCGAAAGCAACCGTGCTGTCGCCCGAGGTGCGGCCGGCGAGCTTCGCGGCGCGACTAAGATTGGCGCCCGCCATCAGCGGTTCGATTCCCTTATGGACGTAGCCCAGACGTTCTTCGAGACGCACGACAGTTTCGCCATTGGCGGTGAAGCGGAAATGGCCGGGCTCGATGATACCCGCGTGAACCGGCCCAACGGGAATCTGGTGCAGGCTTTCGCCTTCGCTTAGTAGGAAATCATAGGGCGCAAGCGTTTGCGCAGCCTTGCCGCGTGCTCCCAAAGGATGGTTCACGCCCCAGCGTCCATGATCGAGCCAGGGACGCGGGTCGGGTCCACCTTCCGCTTTCAAGCCGAAGAGATCGTGGATTGCGCGTTCGAGCCGTATTGCGGGCGGATGAAATTGCGCCACTGAGGGAAAATGTCCGTTTGGACATTCGAGGCTGACAATCTCGACCGCGCGCTCCGCATGATCGAGAACCGCCATATGTACCGCATGAGGTTCACCCCACAGACCGGATAGCGTCGCCTGGCCTGCTGCCATGGAACTGGCCCTGGCTCGCCACGCTTCCGAATTGATGACCGCGCGCCGCATCGCCTAACCCAAGATGCTCGCGACATGCTGGAACCACGCGACCAGCGCCGGCGGCAGATAGAACCCGGCGACGAAAACCAGGGCCAGATGGCCGAACATCGGCAAATAAGAAGCTTGGACCGGCGCCTTGCTTCCCGTGGGCTCGCCGAATGCGAGTCCGTTAAGGCGCAGAAGCAGCGCCCCGAATGCCACGAGCAAACCCAATATCAAGGGGAGCGCAAGCAGGGGAGCACGCGAGAAGGTTGAGCTCACGACCAGAAACTCGCTCATGAAAATGCCGAGCGGTGGCATCCCCGCAATCGCGACTACGCCGAGCACCAGCGCCCAGCCGAGTACCGGATGGGTCCCCGTCAATCCGTTGATCTCCACGATCTTTTGCGTGCCCTTCACTTGCGCGATATGGCCCACGGTAAAAAAGATCGCCGATTTTGCCAGGCTGTGCATGGTCATCTGCAGCAGGCCGGCGAAATTCGCCAGCGGCCCGCCCATGCCGAAGGCGAATACGATGATGCCCATATGCTCGATCGAGGAATAGGCAAACAGCCGTTTGATGTCGCGGCGCCGATACAGCATGAAGGCGGCAAAAACGAGCGACACGAGCCCCATGGTCACCATCAGCGGCCCGGGCGCAATGGCCGCGACATTTGCCGCCAGCAGCATCTTGAAGCGCAGCACCGCGTACAGCGCAACATTCAGAAGCAATCCGGACAAAACGGCAGAGACCGGCGTCGGTCCTTCGGCATGCGCATCCGGCAGCCACGCGTGCAGCGGCGCAAGCCCCACTTTCGTGCCATAGCCAAGCAGAAGAAAAATGAAGGCAACATTGAGCAGAGCGGGATCAAACTCAGCCACGCGTTGAATCAACACGGTCCAAACCATGCCCTGGAGACCTTCGCCCACAACCGGCTGCGCCGCCATATAGACAAGAATTGTGCCGAACAGCGCGAACGCGATCCCCACGCTGCCCAAAATGAAATATTTCCACGCCGCTTCGAGCGCCTCATGCGTGCGGTAAATGCCAACCATGAGAATCGTCGCGAGCGTTGCGAGTTCGATAGCCACCCACATCAAACCGATATTGTTCGCCACCAGCGCGAGATTCATGCCGAACATCATGATCTGATACATGGCGTGATAGAACCGCAGATAGGTGCTGGTAAGCCGCCCGATCTCCAGCTCATGCGCGATGTAGGTGGCGCTGAACACGCTGGTGGTGAATCCCACAAACGTATTCAGCACGATGAAGACGATGTTGAGGTCGTCCACCAGGAAATAGTCGGTGATTTCCCGCGGCACGATGAACAGCGACAACGCCGCCGATAAAGTGAGGAAGCTCGCAATGACATTGATGCTCGATGAAAGCCGGTAACCTGGAAGGGCCGCGAGTAGCGCCGCCGCACCCGCCGGAATTGCCAAGACAAAAAGCAGAGGATCGATCGCGTTCACGGCTGCTCTCCCCGGAAGCGGTCGAGTACGGTGACATCCACGGTGTCGAAACGCTCGCGGATGCGGAACAGGAAGATCCCGATCACGATGAAGGCGATTAGGATTGAAAACGCGACGCTGATCTCGACCACCAGCGGCATTCCCTTGGCGCCCGTTGCGGCGAGGATGAGGCCATTCTCCAGCGACATGAAGCCGAGCACTTGGCCGACAGCGTTGCGCCGCGTCACCATCATGAGAAGTCCCAAAAGCAGCACCGACAGCGCAAAGGCGAGATCTTCCCGCGCCAGCGGCGCCGCTTCGGCGGTGACGCGGAGCATCACCACCATCGAGAGCGCCACCAGGGCGATGCCGGCGAGCATAGTCACGCCGATGCCGACCACTGTCTCGATCTCTCGGTGAATACCCAAACGGACGATCATGCGGCGCAGCGAGACCGGAATGATCACGCCTTTGAAACCGAGCGCGATCAACGCGGTGATGTTGAGATAGGGCTCATTCTGGATATTGGCTTGCCACGCGACCGACGCAGACAGCAGGATCGCATGCAGCGCGAACACATTGATCAGCGCCGGCAGCCTGTCCTGATAAAGCATCATAAAGCTGACCAGCACCAGACTCCCGGCCAACAGATGCGCAATATCGAAAGCGAGATTCGGCATCAAAGGCCTGCAGAGACAAAGCGGAGAAGCGCGCCCAATAGCCCGAGCATGAGCGCGGCGCCCAAAAACGCCGGAACCCGGAAAACCCGCATTTTGGCGATCGAGGTCTCGAACATGGCGAGCGCCGATCCGGCCAGCAGCACTTTTGCCAGGTAAGCGATGGCGCCGATTGCGTATCCGCTGATTGGGCTCTCCGCCGCCGCCAAACCCCAGGGCAGGAAGACGCAGCCGATCAATGAAACATAGAGCAGCAGTTTGAGCGAGGCTGCGAGTTCGATCAGAGCGAGGTGACGTCCGGAATATTCCAGCACCATGGCTTCGTGCACCATGGTGAGTTCGAGATGCGTCGCCGGATTGTCCACGGGAATGCGCGCATTCTCCGCGATGGCAACCATGATCAGTGCAATCAAAGCAAGGCCGAGCGAAACACGCACGCCCACTTGCGACGACAGCATGAACGCGGCGATGGTGGAAAGCTGGGTTGAGCCCGCGATCAGCGCCAGCACGAAGACGATCATCATCATCGCCGGCTCGGCCAGCGAGGCAATCATCACTTCGCGGCTTGCTCCGATGCCGCCGAAGCTGGTTCCGATATCCATTCCCGCAAGAGCGAGAAAGAATCGGCCGCTGCCCAGCAGCGCGATAATTGCAATCAAATCCGCCGACCAGCTGAACATCAGGCCGCTGGCAAAAGTCGGCACCAGTGCAGCGGCGACCCAGGTTGCGGCAAACACCAGATAGGGCACTGAGCGAAACAGCCAGGACGCATTCACCGCTACCAGCGCGTCCTTGCGCGTCAGCCGGACGAGATCGCGATAGGGCTGGATCAGCGGCGGTCCACGGCGGCGCAACAGCCGCGCTTTCACCTTGCGCACGAATCCGGTGAGGAAAGGCGCCAGCAGCAACACCAACAGCATCTGCGCGCCCTGCACGGCGAGATCGCGAATCACATCCATATCGCGAGCACCAGCAGCAGGCCGACAAGGGCAAGGAAAACCAGAGTCAAATAACGCCGTATGGTCAGGAATTGCAGCACGTTCAGGCGATCGGCGGCGAGAGAGATCGCTCCCGAAATCGGCGCGTAAAGCCAATCCCAAGCGAGGTCGTGTAGTTCGACATCAATTCGCGCCATGCCCATTTCGCCTGGCGGAGGCATAGTCACCCGCTCGCGAGCGCGGAACACCAGCGTCCCGAACACACGCCGGATCGGCTGGGCAAAACTTCCCGCGCTATATTGCGTAGCCGGGCTTGCGAGGGGAAAGCCACAATCCCACGCCGGAACGCGCTTTACGACTTTCGAAGCCAAGAGGTGAATCGCATAGGCGGCCAAGAGCGCCGAAGCGGCAATAAACAAGAATACCAGAAGTCCGTTATAGGAGCTGCGGCTCTCGGCGATCGGAACGATCGAGAGCCAGGAAATTGCCGCCTGCACCGGCATGCGCGCCCCCAGCAGCGATTGTACGGCGGGCGCCAGCCCATCAATGGCAAAGCCGGGCAAGATCCCGGCAATCAAGCACAGCCCCGCGAACGCGAACATCGCACTACGCGAGAACGCGTCCACTTCTTTCGCCTCTGCCGCCGCGTTGCCGCGCGGCCGACCGAGAAAAGCGACGCCATAAGCCTTCACGAAACAGGCTGCCGCCAAGGCGGCCGAAAGGGCGAGCAAGGCTCCCACAGCGGGAACGCTCAGCTTCAAGCCCCATTCCGCCAATCCCGGGCTGAGCAGGATCGCCTGAAACGTCATCCATTCCGAGACAAAGCCGTTCAGCGGCGGTAGCGCGGAAATCGCCGCGCAACCGACAAGAAAAGCGAACGCCGTTTGCGGCATGCGGTGAATGAGTCCGCCCAGGTGCTCCATGTCGCGTTCGCCCGTCGCAGTCAGGACTGCGCCGGCGCCGAAAAACAGCAGACTCTTGAAAACAGAATGATTGAATACGTGGAATAACGCCGCGGTCAGCGATAAAGCCGCCGCGGCCGCCATGTTGTCGGCTTGAAAGGCGAGCGCGAGACCAAGCCCGATAAAGATGATCCCGATATTTTCGATGGTGTGATAGGCGAGCAAGCGTTTGAGATCGTGCTCCATCAGCGCATAGAGCACGCCCATGACGGCGGTTAAGCCGCCCAGAGCGAGCACGATCATGCCTTCCCACCATTGCGGCGGGCCGGCGAGATCGAACAGGATGCGGATGAAGGCGTAGACCGCGACCTTGGTCATCACGCCGCTCATCAGCGCCGAAACATGGCTTGGCGCCGCGGGATGGGCGAGCGGCAGCCAGACATGCAGCGGCACTAATCCGGCTTTCGATCCCGCGCCAAGCAACACGAGCAAAAGCACGAGCCAGATTGAGCCGGCAGCCGGAGGCATGGCGCGAATGGTGGCGAAGGCATAACCGCCGTCCGGTCCGGCCAAGATGCCGAAAGCCAGCAGCAGCGCCAGCGTGCCGAAGCTCGCCATCAGCAGATAGACATAGCCGGCGCGCACATTCTCCGGCACGCGATGATGCGCCATAACCAGAGCCCAGGAGGAAAGCGACATGAACTCCCAAGCGAGCAGGAAGGTGAAGGCATCGTCTCCCAGCACAACCAGATTCATGCCGGCGAGAAAGGCGGGAAAGAACGGCAGTACCCGCGCGCGCGCGGTCTCGTGCCGGCCATATCCCAAACCGTACAGGCTTGCTCCTGCGGCACCGAGATTGACAATGACGAGAAACACGGCCGAGAGAGCATCCAGCCGGAAATGGGCGCCGATCCAAGGCAGCGCGAGAGGAAGAACGATGTTTTCGGGCACGGCACCGGTGACGAGATGGAAAATGGCATTGGCGCATAGACCGGCGCTGACCAGGAAGTTCGCGCTATAGAGGATTCCGTTTGCCCATTCATGGCGAACCAGGACGACCGCAAGAATCGGAAGAGCGAGCAGAACGGCGACGCACCACAGGGAGAAATCCACCGCCATGCTCGTCACGCTTTCGCTCGATAATCGGAGGCGTTGGTTTTCATGCGCGACTTTTCAAACGAACGCCGCGTCCGCCGGATGGACTTGCTGCGCCCTCGCCGATCAGCTCAATACCCAGACCGTCGATCGCTTGGACCAGCTTCATAAGGGAATCGACATTGCCACGAATGACGCCTTCGCTTGCCTCCATCCGTTGAATGGTCGGGACTGAAAGTCCCGCGAGTTCGGCAAGCTTGCGCTGATCGATGCCGACGAGCGCGCGGGCGGCACGCAATTGACCTGGAGTTATCACATAAATTACATCACTTATGCGGTGTTTTGCTTGGAATTGCAGGTTCAAAGCAAAATGTCAAAGTTTTCGAGCCGCAACCAGCCGTGCAAAATGCCGCAGCCCTGAACGGAGCGCGAGCAGGCCGCAGCGGCGAGCCTAGAACTGGTAAATCCTTCATGGTTCTATCGATTTGGCTTACCTACTCGCGAGCGTGCCGATGACTCTCATTCTCTCAAATCAAGACATCGAAAGCGTCCTGACCATGCAGGATTGCCTCGCCGTGCTCGAAGACGCCTATCGCGAGCTCGCGCACGGCCGCGGCGTTTCGCGCACCCGCTCCGACTCTTTCTCGCCAACCAGCCGGCCAGACGCGCTGTACAGTCTGAAGTCCATGGACGGCATCGTGCCCAAGCTCGGTGTAGGCGCGGTCCGCATCAATTCCGACATCATCACTTGGCCCAAAGAAGGCGGCAATGAGCGACGGGTGAAAGTGCCGGCGGCGCCGAACGCGCGCTATACCGGGCTCGTGCTGCTGTTTTCTAGCGAGAACGGCGAACCACTGGCGATTTTTCCCGATGGCGTGGTGCAGCGGATGCGAGTAGGCGCGGCCAACGGGCTCGGCATGAAATATCTGGCGCGGGCTGACGCGCGTACCGCCGGTATTCTCGGCTCGGGCTGGCAGGCAGGCGCACAGCTGATGGCGCTCTGCGCGGTGCGCAATATAGAGACCGTCCGCTGTTTCAGCCCGAATAAACCCAATCGCGAAGCGTTCTCGCGCGAGTGGAGCGCGAAGCTCGGCGTCAAAGTGATTCCCGTGGCGACGGCGGAAGAAGCAATCGCGGATGCCGATATCGCACTCTGCGCGACGAATACGATCGACAATGTGTTTTTCGCGCGCTGGATCAGGCCGGGCATGCATATCAGCTCGATCAAGCGCCCGGAGATCGAGGTCGCGGCGATCAAGGCGAGCGACCTCGTTGTGTTGCACAGCAATGACGCGACCCCGATGCACCTGTTCACCAAAGGAGTCACGATTCCCGAGAAAGCCAAAAACAAGGGCTGGATGCTGGCCGGGGAAATTGCCTTCAACGAGTTGCCCACCTTGCCGCAACTCATCGCCGGCGAAGTTCAGGGCCGGGCAAATCCGAGGCAAGTCACCTGTTTTCTGAACAATATCGGGCTCGGCTATCAATTCGCCGCGGTGGGCGCGGCTGTCTACAAAAAGGCCCGCGAGAAAGGGCTGGGGCACGAGCTTCCGACCGACTGGTTCACCGAGGACGTGCATCCATGAAGCTCGCAGGTCAGGTCGCCATTGTCACCGGTGCGGGGCGCAATATTGGCGAGGAGACGGCAAAGCTTTTCGCCGCCGAAGGCGCCGTGGTGAGCGTGCTCGATTTTGACCGCGGCCGCGCAGACAAGGTCACGGGCGCTATCCTTTCCGCCGGCGGCAGAGCCAAAAGCTATATTTGCGACGTCGCGCAAGAGGATCAGATTGTCGATTCCGTTAAGGCGGTTGCCGCCGATTGGGGCCGGCTCGACATCCTCGTCAACAATGTCGCGATTTCCGACAACAAACATCTCTTCGAGATCACCAAGGCGGAATGGGATCGTGTGCTGGCGGTGTGCCTCACCGCGCCGATGCTGTTCAGCAAATATGCGGCGAAGGAGATGATCGCGGGCGGGCGTGGTGGCAAAATCGTCAATATCAGCTCGACCTCGGGCCATTACGGCCGACCTCGCGCCATCGCCTATACCGCGGCAAAAGCCGGCGTGATCAACCTCACGCGCTCGCTCGCCATTCAATTGGCGGAACACAATATCCGGGTGAATTGCGTGGTGCCGAACAAGATCGGCTCGCCGGTGGGCAAGGATGAATTCAATGCCAGCCGCAAAGTGGTCAATTTGCGCAACCGGCCGGGTGAGCCCATCGACCTTGCGCGCGCGATCCTGTTCCTGGTTTCCGACGATTCCGATTTCATCGCCGGTACGCAATTATTCGTCGACGGCGGCTGCGCCGCCATGATGCCGGGCGGCGATTGAGCAAAAAGATTCTGGATTGCTTCGGCTTCGCCTCGCAATGACGATTTGTAAATTGCACTATCTGAATTCCATTCCCAGCAGTCCCGCGGCGTTCGCGCGGTAGATCTTGCGCTCCACATCGGCGCTCAAGCGAAGGTCCGCGATCGAGCGTATGCCTTCGCGGATGAACATGGCGCCGCCTTCGGGATCGAACGGGCAGTCGCTTGCGAACAGCACGTGCTCAGGCCCGAAGAAATCCAACCCGCAGCGCAACGCCGAAGCCGAACCGCCGAGCACCGTATCGCCATAGAACAAGCGGAAATAATCCATCAGCGGCTTCGTCATGCGCGCGAGCACCTGGCTGTAATCTTCATCCGCGGTGCGCGAGCCAAGCTGCGCCCACAGCGTCTCTGCGCGTCCGGAGAAATAGGGAATCATGCCGCCGCAATGATGGGTGAGGATATGCAAATTGGGCAGGCGGTCGAGCAGCCCCGAGAAAACGATTCGCGCCATGGCCGCGCTGGTCTCATAGGGCCAGCCCAGCACCTGCCAGATTTCGTAGCGGGATTTCGGCTCGCTGCGGTAATCGGCGAAATTCTGCTGGCGCAACGGATGCATCCACACGCCTAGCCGGTGATGATTGGTGATGCGTTCTAACACGGGAAAGAATTCCGCATCGTCCAGCGGACGCCCGAGAATATTGGTGCCGATCTGAATCCCACGCGCACCAAGTTGGACAATCGCGCGGTCCATCTCTTCGAGCGCCGCCGGAATGTCGTTCATCGGCAGCGAAGCAATAAAGGCGGGAAATTTCTCCGGCCAGCGTCGGCAGACCTCCGCCATGCCGTCATTGGCGGCGCGCGCAGCGGCGATGGATATCTCCGGTGCGCCCAACCCTTCCGGATGCGGCAGGCCCAGAGTCAAGATTTGCTTCACCTCCGGCCAACGCTTCAACAATTCCACGCGCGCCTCGATATCGCAAAGCACGCGGATGCTCGCCATGCGCTTGACGATCCCGCTATCCTTGGAATGGCGCTTGAGCAATTCGAGATAGGCCGGCGGGATATAGTGATTATAGGCGTCGATTTTGTCGCCGTTTTGCATCGCTCTCTCGCTTGACTTAGAATTCCCGCATCATAAAGGAGGCTCGCGATGAAACACGCGCTTTTGGGGTCGGCCATGGCTCTGTTGGGGGTCTCCGCTCTGCACGCTGCGGAGACTAAAGAAGCCCATCTTGCAGCAGCCAACGCAGCCGCGGGGCAGGACCTCAAAGGCATTCTCAGTGTTTGCGACCCGCGGCGCGCGGGACGCGCTCCGCCGTCCTCCGTGAATGCCGCCGAACCGGCGAAAGTCTTCGACAATCTCTATTTCCTCGGCATCCCGAGCGTCTCGGCCTGGGCGCTCACCACTTCGGCCGGCATCGTCGTTCTTGACTCGCTCGACAATGCCAACGAGGCGCAGACCTATATCGAAGGCGGCCTGAAGAAGCTCGGGCTCGATCCAACTCAGATCAAATATGTCGTCGTGACCCATGCCCATGGCGATCACTATGGCGGAGCGCAATATCTCGCCGACAAATTCCACGCCCATTTGGTGATGAGCGACATCGACTGGAAGGTGCTGGAGGGTCCGCCGCGCGCCAATTATCCGGCCAATTGGGGGCCGGCGCCCAAACGCGACATCTCGGTGAAGGACGGCGACAAACTCACGCTCGGCGATACCACCATCGAATTCTACGTCACGCCGCCGCATACGCCAGGCACTATTTCCATCATCATGCCGCTGAAGGAAGGCAATGTGCGTCATGTCGGCGGCGAATGGGGCGGCACCGCGTTCAATTTCGCGCCGACCGCTCAGAATTTCGCGACCTATGTCGCGTCTGCCGAGCGCTTCGCGAAAATTGCGCGTGACAAAGGCGTAGACGTGCCGCTCTCCAACCATTCGACTTATGACAATGCGTTCGAGAAGATCGCGGCGCTGAAGGCGCGCAAGCCGGGCGAGCCCAATCCCTTCGTCACCGGAGCGGCCTCCGAGCAGCGCTACCTCACCGTCGCTGCCGAATGCGCCAAAGCCATGGAAGCAGACGCCAAATAGACGCCCGCCTATCCAATCAACAAGGGTCGCATCCGCATCGCGGCATCGCGCAAGGCCGGCAGAAACACCTCCACCAATTGCTTTTTCGGCGTGCGGCTGGCTTGGGCACTGACATTCATCGCCGCAATCACGCGCCCTGACGCGTTGTGCACCGGGACGGCGATAGCGCGCAAATCGACTTCCAGTTCCTGATCGACGATCGCATAGCCATTGCGCCGGATTTTTTCGATCAATGTCCGAAGCTCGGTGCGATCCGTCACCGTGTATGGCGTGAGACTCTGAATTTTCGCGCGCGCCAGGAACGCATTGAGCTCCTTATCGGAGAGAGCGGCCAAAAGCACCCGACCCATCGACGTGCAATGAGCAGGCAGCTGCGCCCCTACATCGCGCTGGAGCGAACCGATGCGCTTGCGTGTCGAACGCGCGATATAGATCGCCTCATCGTCGTGCAGAATGGATAACGAACAGGATTGGCCCAAACTCTCGCTGACGTTCTCCAGGAATCCTTGCGCGACGCGCGGCACTGGGCTCGAAGCGAGATAGGCGCGCGCAAGGGTCAGCACTTGCGGCGAAAGGCTGAATAGTCGCCCATTGCTCTCCACATAACCGAGGGTTTGTAGGGTGATCAGAGCGCGGCGCGCGCTTGCGCGCGGCAGTCCGGCAATGTGCGCGACATCGGACAGCGAAAGCCGCTCATGCTGCTCGTCAAAAGCTTTCAAGACCGAAAGCCCGCGCGCAAGCGCGGTGACATAGGAGCGTGACGTGTCCGTCTCGGTCATTGACTATGCAGCCACATCGAATACACTGTTCGTTATTCATATAATATGTTCGCTATGCGAACAAGCCTGAGGCGCCATGCTCGTCAAAGAACAGAACGATTACCTCACCCAGACCGGCCCTGGCACGCCTATGGGCCAATTGTTTCGCTGCTATTGGATTCCGGCGCTGCTCGCCTCCGAGCTTGCAGAGCCCGATTGTCCGCCGGTGCGCGTGCAGCTGCTTTCGGAAAAACTCGTTGCATTCCGCGACACGGAAGGCCGCCTCGGGCTGATCGAAGAATTTTGCGCGCACCGCCGCGTTTCGCTGTGGTTCGGGCGCAACGAGGAAAACGGGCTGCGCTGCCCCTATCATGGCTGGAAATACGACGTGACCGGCCAATGTGTCGACATTCCTTCAGAGCCGCCGGGAAGCACCCATTGCCAGCGAATCCGCATGATCAATTATCCGCTGATCGAGCGCGGCGGGATTCTTTGGACCTATATGGGCGCGCCGGACCGTCAGCCGCCGCTTCCGGAATGGGAGTTCACGATGGTTCCGGATGCGCACCGCTTCGTCTCCAAGCGCTGGCAGGAATGCAATTGGCTTCAGGCGCTCGAAGGCGGCATCGATTCCAGCCACGTCTCTTTCCTGCATCGCGGCGATCTCGAAACCGATCCCGTGTTCAAGGGCGCCAAAGGCAATCAATACAATCTCGGTGATCTGATGCCCGTGTTCGACGTGGTGGAAAGCCCCGGCGGGCTTTATATCGGCGCGCGACGCAATGCTGAGAACGGCAATTATTATTGGCGCATCACGCAATGGGTGATGCCGGCCTTCACCATGATTCCGCCGCGCGGCAATCATCCGGTGCACGGGCATTTCTTCATTCCGATGGATGACGAGAATTGCTGGACGTGGAACTTCGATTATCGGGTGAAGTCGCCGCTCGAGCCGGAGCTGGTCGAAGCCATGCGCAACGGCGCCGGCATCCACACGCTGGTCGATTCCAAAACCTTCCGCCCGCTCGCCAACAAGGATAATGATTACCTGATGGATCGCGACGCGCAGAAGCGCGGCCGCAGCTATGGCGGCATTGGCGGCTTTGCCATGCAGGACGCCTCGATCCAGGAAAGCATGGGACCGATCGTCGACCGCTCGCGGGAAAATCTCGTCGGCACCGACAAGGGCATCGTGATGGCGCGGCGTCGTTTGATGCGCGCGGCGAAAGCGTTGCTGGATTCCGGGACCAATCCGCCGGGAGTCGAGCCCCCGCATCAGCGCGTGCGTTCGGCTGCCGTAGTGCTGCCGCCGGACGTTCCGTTTGCCGCAGGTGTTGCCGATGCCCTGGCTGCGCGCGAAGGCGCCGCCCACGCCTCCATTTGAGCCTCAGGCGGGCGCGGCCAGGCGTTTCTTCGCTTCCCCGCGCAATGCCGCCCGATCGAGCTTGTTGGTCGAGGACAGCGGCAGCGAATCAACAAACCACACGAAGCGCGGATGCTGATAGGCCGGCGCGTGCGTAAGCGCGTATTCTTTCACCTCGGCTTCACTTAACTGATATCGCGGTTTCACAATCACAAACACGACCGGCTTCGTGCCCTTGATCTCATCCTCGACCGGAACCACGCAAGCCTGTGCAATGCCGGGGTGCCGTTCCAGCATGCGCTCGACATCGCCGGGATAGATGTTCTCGCCGCCGGACACGAACATGTCGTCGGTACGGCCGATGAAGAAGTGAAAGCCGTTGGTGTCACTGCGGAACACGTCGCCGGTCTTATAGAATCCATCGGCCGTGAACGGCGGCGGAAGCTCCGGGCGATTGTGATAGCCATTCATCATTGCCGGACTCTTCATTTCCAATTCGCCTTGGTCCGTGAGCCGTGTCTGCACTTGTGGATGCGGATAGCCGACCGATAGCTCCGGCTGCGGCAATCCTTTGGGATGCGGACCGAACACGACCGGCCCGCCTTCGGTCGTGCCATAAGCATTGGTGATCGCCGCCTGCGGAATTGAGGCTTTCAGCGCGGCCATCAAACTTTCGCTGACCGGCGCCGAACCCATGCGCACGAATTCGACTGAAGAGAAGTCGGCGGCCGCAATACGCTCCTTCTCACGCAACATCATAGCGATCATCGGCGGAACCGCGGTCAGCCAGGTGCAGCGATAACGCGCGATCGCATCGATATAGGCGGGAGCCGTGAATTGCGGCAGCAGCACGACGGTAGCATGCGCCGCTGAAGCCAGCTGCGCCAGCGATAGTGCATTCATGTGATAAAGCGGCGCCGCGATAAGATAACGATGGCGCGAAAGATCCTGTCCGCCCAGCCGGGTTTGCACCACCCAGAGATGGCTCTGATGCGAAAGCACCACGCCCTTGGGCACGCCGGTCGAGCCGGAGGTGTAGAGGAACATCGCCGGCTCTCGGGGCGCCGGCGTAATAGGCGTGAACGGCCCGCCATCAAGCAAATCACCGAACTCGACAGGCAGAAGATTCGGCGGGCAATCCGGGCGCCTTTCGGCATCGCAGAAAACCAGCTTCGCGCCCGCATCCATAAGAATGAACTCAGTTGTCGAACGGGGAAATTTGAAATTCACCGGAACCGCGACGAGTCCCGCGCGCATGATGCCGAAAATCGCGGCAATATATTCTGCGCGGTTGGCGGAGAGAATCGCCACTCGGTCGCCGCGGACAAGACCTCGCGCCAACAGCGACCGTGCGATGCCGCGCGCCATCTCATCCAATTGTCGATAACTGAATTCCCGCGGTCCCCCCTCGCCGAGATCGATAATGGCAATCTTCTCTGGGTCCTGATCCTTGTCGATCAGCTCGCCAAGATTCCCAAAGATTCTTTCCTTCCCCCCTCGTGGGGGATCGAGGGCGGATAGAGATCGCCGGAGGCGATCTCCGCCCGAGCGGCGCGAAGCGCCGGAAGGGGGGACCTCAAACCCGCTCACGTTTTCGGCGGCGCCGTCAAATAGACCCCGCGGCCGCTTGCCAGCAGTTTTCCGTTCGCATCGTAAATATGCGCCTCCGCTGTGGAAATCTGCCCGCCCGCTTTGACTACGCGGCCCTTGGCGATCAGATCGCCCGGCATGGCCGGCGCGTGATAATCCACGCGAAGATCGACTGTCGGCACACCGCGTCCCGTCATCTTCACCAGCGCCCAATCGGCGGCGAGATCGATCAGGGCAGCCAGAATCCCGCCATGGGTGTAGCGCCGCTCCGGATTGACCACCCATTCCTCGCGCCATTGCGCTTTCAAATCGATGCCGTCGTCGTGCAGCGCAAGCACCTGCAAACCGAGCCATTGATGATAGGGCGCGCGCGCGATCAAACGTTGCACGCTCTCCGGCGTGATCTCTTCGCTCACGGCGTCACCACGACCTTGCCGATGACGCGCCGGTCTTGGATCAAGCGCAAGCCCTCCGCGGCGCCCTCCAACGGCACGACTTCGTCTATCACCGGCTTCATCCGGCCGGCCTCGATCATTTGCATCAGCGCAATCAGATTCTCGTCATAAAAACTGTTGGAGCCAATGATCTGCAGCTCGAAGCTCCAGATATAGCGCAAATCCTCCTTGGGATCGTAACCGGCGGTGGCGCCGCAAACCAGCAATTTGCCGCCGCGCTTCAGGCATTTGAGCGAAGGCTGCCAGGTCTCGCCGCCGGTGAAATTGATCACTACGTCGACGCCGCCCTCGTAGGTGCGCCGCTGCGGCTTGCCGTAGCGCTCGACCGCCCAGCGCGAGAAATCAGTTTGCGTGTAGTCGATGGCTTCGTCGGCGCCGATCTCTTTCAGCTTCCGCATCTTTTCGGGCGAGCTTGCGCAGGCGATCACTTCGGCGCCCAACAGCTTCGAAAGAATGACGCAGCCCGTACCCACGCCGCCGGAAGCGCCGAGGATCAGCACGCGGTCGCCTTTTTTCACCGTTTGGTGCGTCACCAGCATGCGATGGGCCGTGCCATACGCCACGGGAAGCGAAGCGGCCTCCTCGAAACTTACGCCGTTCGGCATGCGCAGGAGTTGATCGGCCGCGACAAGGCAGAATTCCTCCATGCCTCCGTCGAGCATTTCGCCCATCAGGCCCTTTTTCTTGTTCAGCGGATTGACCAGCACGCGCTCGCCCATTTTCCAGCCGCTGATGTCCGGCCCTAGCTCCGCGATTTCACCCGCCATGTCGAGGCCGATGACCACGGGAAGCGGCACCTTGATGCCTGGCATGCCCTTAACCGTGAACACGTCGTGATAGTTGAAGGACGAAGCCTTCACCCGGATCACCACATGGCCGGGGACCGCCTGCGGCTTCTCATGGTCGTGCACGATTTGCAGGTTTTCGATCGCGCCATGCTCGCGAAGTAGCAGAGCTTTCATGACCGTCCGGTGATTTCGACGCGAACCTATCTAGCCCGCCCGGCGTGGATTGGCTAGGTAAGTCCTGCAAACAGCCGGCGCCCCCGCCATGCAGGAAAATTTCCGGCAATTTCTCGATCGCCTGCGTGAAGCGGGCGAGTTGATCGATTTGAAGCAACCGGTCGACATCAAACACATCGCCACTCTGGTCGATCAATCTGATAAGGCGATCCTGTTCCACAAAGTCATCGGCTATGACATGCGGGTTGTCTCGGGGATCATCCGTTCGCGCGAGCGCGCCACCCTTTCCATGGGGGCCAAGACCTATGGCGAGATTGAAGTGAAGCTGAAACGCGCCATCGATAATCCGATCCCGCCGATCATGGTGAACACGTCCCGCGCGCGCGAAGTCACAGCGGTGGGCGAAGACGTCGATCTCTTCAAGCTGCCGATCCCGATGTCCTCGATTTACGACGGCGGACCGATGATCACCGCGGGCGTGGTGATCGCGAAAGATCCCGAGCTCGGCTGGAACAGCGGCATCTATCGCTTCATCGTCAAGGAGAAAAACCTCACCGGCATCGATATCGTCACGCCAAACAATATGCGCCTGTTCGCGCAGCGTGCTTATGAAGCTGGACGCCCGCTGCCGATTTCCATCAGCATCGGCACCCATCCTTTGGAGATCATGGCCTCAGGCTATCGCGCGCCCTTGGGCGTCGATGAAATGCATATAGCGGGCGGATTGCGCGGCGCGCCCGTCGAACTCGCGCCGTGTCAGACCATTGACGCGCCCTTCATTGCCGATGCCGAAATCGTGCTGGAAGCGGAGATTCTGCCGACCGGCTGGACCTGGCCGGAGGGGCGCTTCGGCGAATTCACCCGGCTGATGGGGGGCTTGCATTGGAATCCGCTGGTTAGGATCAAGGCGATCTCGCACCGCAAAGACGCGATCTATTATTCGCTGCATATGCCATGGGAGAACACCTGGCTCGCCGCGCCCACGCGGTACGCCGCGATCCGGCAGGCTTTGCGGACCGCGGGTGTGACCGTGAAAGACATCAACGTGACGCTGGGCGGCTGCGCCTTCTGGCACGCAGTGATCTCGATCAAGAAGCAGCCGGGCGAAGCGAAGAACGCTATCCTTGCGGCTCTATCGGTGATGGATTTGAAGCATGTGGTGATCGTCGATGACGATATCGACGTATTCGATCCGATGGATGTCGAATGGGCAATTGCGACTCGGGTGCAGGGCGACCGCGACATCCTTATCGTGACCAATGCGCGCGGCAAGCCGCTCGATCCAAGCCTGCCGCCGACGCCGCCGGGCGTGGTGCCGACAACGGCGAAGGTCGGCATCGATGCGACCATCGGCGAGGGTATTCCGAAGGAGCGCTACGAGCGCATCGCCTACGCCTATGCCGACACCGCGAAGCTCGCAGATTATGTCAAAGGCAAGAAAGACAGCGGCGGCAGGGCGGGCGACGAACGCGCTGTCACCGCGCTGGCCGAAGAAATCCTGCAGGCCATCGCAGAGAAGCCGCTTTACTACACCGAAATCGCCGAGCGTTTTTCAGGTTACGATTTCCAAACCGTCGCGCGCGCCCTCGGCCACCTCCATGCGACCCAACGTCTCTGGCAAGACCCGGAAGGCCGCATGTGCCAACGCGGCTCGAAGTTTGCAGCCAAGCCCCCAAGTTAATTTTCCTCGCCTGCGAAGCGGGGAAGGTGCCGAGCGCGAATGTTATTTCGCGCGAGGCGGAGGGGGGCATGTTCCGCGTAGCTATTTCTTCCTCCGCTGCACTGTCGAACTAGAGCCGGCGGCCGGTGCAGGCCGCCTGCGCCGCAAGGTTTCCGGCTTGTTGACGTCCACATCGACCTCGTCGACGCAGGTTTGCGTCGTTTTATGACTCGCTCCTTCATCCCAAGGTCCATCGCGCAGCGTGGCCTCACGAACGCTTTCGAGACGCAAGCACCGCCAGCCCTTGACCGGTCGAGAAACCCGTTCTGGTCCTTTGAGCTGATAGCTCAGCGCCACCTCTTGCCCATTCTTGTGGCCGAGAATAAGCGGGCAAATCTCGCGGTAGGAATCTTCGTAAATGCAGGTGATTTGCTTGCGGCCAATGATGGCTTTGCGGAAGAGCTGGTAGTTTGCACTTGGCATTGCTGTCCGGCAACCAGCGTCAAAAATCCGCCTTCGTCGCTTCCGGAATCGCAAACAGGTTCTGATGGAAGAAGTCCTCATTATTCTCCGAACAGATCGTTTCGATCATCGGCAAATTCGTTTTGAACCAGGTTTGCGTCATGGTAATCGGCGCGTTGTAGGCATCCGGGTCTTCCACGCGCGCGACTGCCGTCATGCTCCTGCCGTCGGCGCCGATGGTGAAACGCTCGACCACATGCTCCTTCTCGCTATGCGGCGTGCGGAAATTGTCGATATAGCTTTTGTTGGTTGACAGCCCGATCGTGTCCACCACCAGGGTATCGCCGTTTTCATAATGGCCGACCGATTCGCCGAACCAGGATGGTTTCACGTTATTCGAATGCGGCCGATCGAGAAAAATCCGGCGCACCACGTGATCGCGCTGCCAGATCATCCAGACTTCTTTCGGCGTCTGCACGAAATAGACCGGCTCGAACGGATACAAAAGCTGTCCCGGAACGCCGCCCGGCCAACAGCGCGATTGCGCGGTGAACGGCACTGGGCGCTTGCCGCTCAAGATTTCCTCATTGGTGCGCTGAATCTGCTCCTGCGCCCAGGGTTTCAGGATCGGGTCCTTGCTGTTGGTGATGCGGCTGGTGGGCTGTCCACCGGTACGGTTGGCTTCGGCATTGCTGACAAAGGGATAGGCGTTATTGTTCCGGATCGGCCCATGGCCGGAGCCGGGCGGCGGGTCTTGCCAATCTTCGAGATTGGTCTGCCAGCCGAAATCCTTGGAAGCAAATTGCGGGATCTTCTCGGGCGCCTGTGCAACCGCTGCCGGGACGAGCGCGGCCGTAACGATCCCGGCAACGATCACGCCGAGCGCCGCGAAGTTCTGAAAATCGCATCTGGCCATCAGCGTTCCTGTCCCTCACGGCCTCTCTTGGATATGCTGGTCTAGCGGTCCCCGCCGGACTTTTCAAGAAATCCGACCTGGAGAATTAATTGCCAAAGCCATTCGACGCCACATCGCTGCCCATCTTGATTCGCGCCCTCGCATTCGCCTCGCGCAAACACAGCACGCAGCGCCGAAAGGACGCGGATGCTTCGCCCTACATCAATCATCCGATCGCGCTGGTTTCCATTCTCGCGGTCGAAGCTGCCGTCACAGACCGGGACGTACTCTGTGCCGCGCTGCTGCACGACACTATCGAAGACACCGCTACGACACCCGAAGAGTTGGCGGAGAATTTCGGCCCGATCATTGGCGCCGTTGTTGCGGAAGTGACCGATAACAAATCCCTACCGAGGGAGCGGCGCAAGCGGCTTCAAGTCGAGCACGCGCATCGGCTGAGTCCGGCAGCGGCGCTGGTGAAAATTGCTGACAAAATTGCCAATCTGCGCGACATGACCGATAGCCCGCCCGCCGATTGGCCGCTGCAGCGCCGGCAAGACTATTTCGACTGGGCGAAAGAAGTAGTGGACGCCATTCCAAATCCGCCCCAAGCACTACGAAAGCTGTTCGACGCGGTCTACGCGCAGAAGCCGCTGCCGCCAGGAAAGGAGTAAGCAGCGTGAATGGAATTGGCCGCTCCCCCTTCCGTCGCTTCGCGACACATTCCCCCACAAGGGGGAAGGAAGGAGTGTGGTTTATCTTCCTGCGGCGTAGCCTTGCATGCCGCGGGGATTGGCGGCGGCCTTCCGCCGTGGGCCTTCGCGCGACGCTGCGGTCAAGCGCCCTTCCGACCAGGGCGGGCCGACCTCGACGATATGACCACGGCGGCGCAATTCTTTGACCGTCGCGTCCGGCACGCGCCCCTCGACTACCAGCACGCCGGAGCGCGCAGTTCGCGGCCAGAACGAGATCGGGAAATGCTCGGAATGCCAGGCCGGCGCGTCGATCGCCTGCTGCAGATTGTGTCCGGCATGGATGAGTCGCAGCAGGAATTGGCAGATCCATTGATCCTGCTGATCGCCGCCCGGTGAACCCCAAACGAGATAGGGTTCGCCGTCCTTCAGCGCGAGCGTTGGCGACAACGTCGTGCGCGGGCGTTTGCCGGGCGCGAGTGCAGCCGGATGGGTTTCGTCCAGCCAGAACATTTGCGCCCGCGTACCGAGGCAGAACCCCAAATCCGGAATGACCGGCGAAGATTGCAACCATCCGCCGGAAGGCGTGGAGGAGATCATGTTGCCCCAGCGGTCGATGATGTCGAAATGGACGGTGTCGCCGCGCGCCTCGCCGAGCTTTCCAAGCGTAGGTTCGCCCGCACCCGCAACCGAGATTCCCGACGATGCACCGACATGCACTTCGCCACCGAAGCCCGCGATCTTCCCGGGGCGCAATTCCAGGCTCGCCGACCTTCCAATCAGCCGTCGCCGCTCATCATTGTAGTCGTCCGACAGCAGGGTCTCGCCCGGAACGCGGACGAAATCGGGATCGCCGTAAAACGCGTCGCGGTCGGCAAAGGCAAGCTTCGCACACTCGACCTGGAGATGAATGAAATCCGCGCCCGCCGGATCGAGCCCATCGAGATCGAAGCCTTTCAGCAGCGCCAATTGCTGCAGCAGCACGGGACCTTGGCTCCAGAACCCGGCCTTGCACACCGTATAGCCACGATAATCAAGGGTGACGGGTGCTTCCGCATGCGGCGTCCACGCATCCATATCATCCGCGGCAAGCAAGCCGCCATGCGGAACGCCGCTGGTGTCCATCGCTTCTTCCGTCCGGCAGAAGCGGTCGATCGCTTCGGCGATAAAGCCGCGCGACCAGGTCTCGCGGGCGCGTTCAATCTGACGCAAGCGATCACCGCCGGCGCTTTCTGCCTCCTTCAGCACTCGTTCATAGGTGGCGGCCAGAACCGGATTGCGCAGCAGCGTGCCGGGCTGCGGCACTTTTCCGCCGGGGAGATAGATCGCGGCCGAGCTTCTCCAATGCTCGCGGAAGAGCGATGCCACGGTAGCGATGGTTTCGGTCTCGCGTTCCACCAGCGGGTGGCCTTCGCGCGCGTAGAAAATCGCCGGTTCAAGCACCTCGCGAAGCCGCATGGTGCCGAAATCGCGCAACAGCATCATCCAAGTCTCGAGCGTGCCCGGCACGCAAGCGGCGAGGAGGCCCGAACCCGGCACCATGTCGAGATTAAGCGCGCGAAACCGCGCGATGGTGGCCGCACGCGGCGCGGTGCCCTGGCCACAGATCACCAACGGCTTTCCCGCGCGAGCATCGTAGAGAATAACGGGCACGTCCCCGCCAGGTCCGTTGAGATGCGGCTCGACCATTTGCAAGGTGAACGCTGTGGCGACCGCCGCATCGAAGGCATTGCCGCCGCGTTCCAGCATCGCCATGCCGACGGCTGTGGCGAGCCAATGGGTGGACGCGACCACGCCGAATAGCCCATCGATCTCTGGCCGCGTGGTGAAGGGCAGCGGTGGCGTCATGCTCTGGCGCGCCAGGGCAGGTCGCCCGGCTGCTCCACAAAAATCCAGGCGCCGGTGCCCAGTTCTTTCGGGAAGGGCACGAACAGCATGCGATCTCGCTGCTCGAAAGGCGTCGCTCGGACGCGGAGCACATTCGCGGTCGCGAGAAGGGCATCGACGCGAACAGCATAGGCACCAATGAAGGGCAGGCCGGGCACGGGAACACCGGGCACCAGGCGCGCGAAAGTCGACGCGTCGATAAGCTGCACGCTGCCGCGGTCGAGGAAAATGCTGCGTCCCATGCGTGTCGCAACCGGCTTGCGCCCGGTGAAGCGTTCATAACGCGCTGTTGCCTCGCCGATATCGGCAACAACAGTCACAACGTCGAGCAGTTGCTTCGCGCCATTGGGATGTGTCAGCCAGCGCTTCTGCCACACCGCGTCTTCGGTGTGGTGGCTGAGAATCTGGATGCGTCCCTCTGCCATCTCGCCGGGCTCTACGCGCGCGACGGTGAACGCCGCTTCGGCGTCGCCATGTTCGGTCGTGACCGGCCGCCGCAGCTCGACAATCGGACTGACACGGAACCCCATGATTTTCAGCCGAGCGCTCGCGCCCCTCGCATCCGCGACCGAGAACGCAATCAAATGCACACCGGAGTAGCGCGCGAGCGCGCCGTCCAGCTCTTTGCCCAGCGCTGTGTCGGCGGTTTTGAACAGAATCTCCATATAGCCGCGCGTCAGCATCGCGGTGACATTGCCCGTGCCGGTCAATTGCCCATCGTTGGTTTGGACGGAAATAGGCGTGGCAGTGAAACCCGCCCGAGCGAGCGCTTTGGCGGCATCCTCAGCGCTGCGCACGAAATGGGCGACATGATCGAGAAAAATCTCGCCCCCTACCGGCAATTGCCGATTCGTATCCATCTACGTGCCGACGCGCAGCGGCGCCGTCAATTTGCGCAACGCGGCAAGCGCGCTCAAGGCTGTGATACGGCCGGTCTTCGGGTTTTCGCTGGGGACGTTTTCGATGGCCATTTCAAAACGCGCCGAATCCGCTTCCACGACCACCCGATGCATGTTGCGCGTCGCGTTTGGGTCAGCCCAAATCTCGATCGTCGTGCGGTCAGGTCCGATGCCGGCGAGCGATAAAGCCGCCGCGACATTGACATTTTCGGGAAAGCCGGCGGCCGCATCCCGCGCGCTCCCCTGGAAGACACGCAGTGGCTCTCGAAGATTGGAGATGTCGATGCCGTTCTTGACCAGGTAGGGCGCGCCTATGAGCCCATTGACCGGCTTCCGCGTGATCATCTTGACCGAATCGATGGCGCCTTCGGCCGCGGCCGATACCGCATCGAAGCCGATCAGGGCACCGGTCGGCACGATGATCTGGCCGCCGCTTTCCTTTGCCAGCGCCACCAGCTCGGGATGACGCAGCAACTGGCCCGCGCTCAACGCCATTAATTTCTTTCCGGCGGCGAGCACCGGCGCGGCAATTTCCGCGAATGCTGCGGCCGGCGCACATTCGACGACGAGGTCCGCATCCGCTGCCAGTTTTTCGATCGAGCGAAGGGGTGCGTTACAGCCGATCTCTTTCAGGAAGCTTTGCGCTTTCGCACGGTCCCCGGCCACTGCTCCGATGAACACAACATTTGGAATCGCGCCCTGATGCAGCTTGCGCGCCAGCGCCCGGCCGATCGCGCCCAGGCCGGCAATGCCGATCCGCATCTCCGTGTGCTTCATGTCGATTCCAAAGGTTTTTTCTTGCGGGGCGGTGGAAAGCCGCGATCCAGCGCTTCGAAATCCTGTGCGTCCAACCTTACGCGAAGCGCGCCGTGATTTTCGCGGACATGGGCTTCGCTCCCCGCCTTGGGAATCGCGATCATGTTTTTCTGCCGCAGCACCCAGGCGAGGGCCACCTGGGCGACCGTCGCGCCGTGCTTTTCCGCAAGGTTCGCCAATTCCCGCGAGCGCAGCAGGCTACCCTGATCGAGTGGCGAATAGGCCATGATCGGGATGCGCCGCTGCTCGCACCAGGGGATCAACGCATATTCGATGCCGCGGCGGTTGAGGTTATACATCACCTGGTTGCTTGCGACTTCCTTGCCTTCGGGAATGGCAACCAGCTCTTCCATCTCCTTCACATCGAAATTGCTCACGCCCCAATGGCGGATATTGCCCGCGCGCTTCAATGCGGTGAACCCCTCGACGGTCTCGGCGATAGGTATGGAGCCAGGCCAATGCAGCAGATAGAGATCGAGCCGCTCGATCTTCAGCCGTTTGAGGCTTTTTTCGCACGCAGCAATGGTGTCGCGACGGGACGCGTTCTGCGGCATGACCTTGCTGACGATAAAGGCCTTCTCGCGCCGTCCGGCGATCGCCTCGCCTACCACCTCTTCGGCAACGCCGCTGGCATACATTTCCGCGGTATCGATTAGCGTCATGCCGAGATCGAGCCCCAATCTCATGGCGGCGATTTCTTCCTTCCGCCGGCGGGCGCTGTCGCCCATGGTCCAAGTGCCAAGGCCGAGCGCGGGAACGGTCTCGCCGGTGGGTAATTGGGCTAAGGGCATGGCGGTCATCGTGGGCAAAGATAGCACGCAAGCCAGTTTTGGAAATCGGCGCTTAAGGGTAAAACCGTGTCATGCAGCTCTTGACGTTGCTGACCGCGTTTTTCGGGCTGTTTGGCGCAGGACGCTCGCCGGCGGCGATGCTCAATTTGACCGTGCCGCGCTCGGGCTATCGCGTCCAGCGCGATATCGCCTATGGAGAGCACGCCCGCAACCGCCTCGATCTTTATCTGCCATTGGATGGCGCGCGCCCGGCGCCGGTGGTGTTGTTCTTCTATGGCGGCGCGTTTCGCGCCGGGCGCAAAAGCGAATATCGTGTGTTCGGCGAAGCGCTTGCAAGCCGCGGCATCATCGCGGGCGTCGCAGATTACCGAATCTACCCGGAGGCGCGCTTTCCCGATTTCCTGCAAGATGGCGCCAAAGCGCTTACTCGGGTGCATGAGATCGCAACCGAATATGGCGGCGATACAAAACGCATTTTTCTCGCGGGGCATTCCGCGGGCGCCTATATCGCGGTGATGCTCGCCACCAATCCCGCTTATGTTGATCGATCGTGGATAAGGGGCGTGATAGCTCTTTCGGGCCGCTATCACGAGTTGCCGATTGGCGAGCCCATATTCATCGAGATTTTCCGCGGACCTTCGCGCGCCGAAACGCGCCCCTCAACTTTCATTGACGGCAAATGTCCGCCGATGCTGCTGGCAGCGGGCAGCAAGGACGACAGCGCCGTGCTGGAAAACCTGCGCAAACTAGCCGCGCATCTGCGCGCAAGGGATAACGAAGTCGAGGAGATCATTTATCCCGGAATCGGCCACGCCGGGATTATGCTTGCGCTGGCCCCGGGATTCCGCCGCCGCGCGCCAGTCCGCGCCGACATCATCCGCTTTATCTCCACGCATTGACTCCGTCATTACGAGCCCGAAGGGCGAAGCAATCCAGGCCTATTGGTCTAAACGCTGGATTGCTTCGTCGCTACACTCCTCGCAATGACGGCCAGGAAGCGGGCGGAATGTTCGCGTGAGCTGGAGCGGCTAATTCCACAGCCTCTTGCTCGCAAGCCGGGCGCCTTCGGCCAGTGCTTCCAGTTTGGCCCACTGAATCGAAGGATGCACGCGCCGATGGAATGGGCCTTGGGCAAAGCCGCAATCGGTTCCGGCGATCACGTTCTCGCGGCCCAACGCTGTTGCGTAATGCACAATGCGTTGCGCTACCAATTCGGGATGCTCGACAATGTTCGTGGCATGGCTGATGACGCCCGGAATCAGTACTTTGCCTTCGGGCAGTTTGACGTTCTGCCAGACTTCCCATTCATGCTCATGGCGGGGATTGGCGCCCTCGATAAGGAACGCGCCGACATTGGCCTTCAACAGGATATCGACAATATCCTTCAGCGGCACATCTGTCGTATGCGGGCCCGGCCAACTGCCCCAACAAACGTGATAGCGGATGCGCTCCGCGGGAATTCCAGCGACCGCGTGATTGAGCACTTCGATTTGGCGCGCGAGCCAGCGCCGGTAATCGGCGAAGCTTGCCGGCGGCACCATGCGGTCATAGGTCACCGCTGCGCGCGCATCGTCCAATTGCAGCAGCAGGCCGGATTCGGCAATCATCCGATATTCCGTGCGCATGGCTTCGGCCAGCGCCTGGAACATGTCTTCGTCGCTTTTGTAATATTCGTTTTTGCGGTCGGGTATCACGCTCGCCGGCGCGGCGACCGGAAGAAAAGCTTCCTTCACCGCGACACCTTTGAGCGCCTCCTTGATGTCCTCGATATCGCGTTTCAGCGCAGCCGTGCCGGTATAGGTGATCGGCCCGATGCAGACTGAATCCCAATCCGAGGAAGGCGCCTGCTGTGCGTCCATCTCGGCATAGAATTCCGGAAATCGCGCCCGATCGGCGCCGGCGACAAAGGGGTTGGCTTGCAACGGCACGGTCCGGCGTTCAAACCCGCTCAACCGTTCCAGGGCATATTGGGACCAGGATATGTTCTTGCCATATTCGCCGTCGTCCACGATGTCGATGCCAGTTTCGGCCTGACGTTGCACTACAGCTTCTACGCTTTCCCTGAGGCACCGCTCATAGGCGGCTTCATCGACCGGCTCGCCATTACGTTTGGCGCGTAGTAGGTCCTGCAGCGCCTTGGGCCGGATCAGGCTGCCGACATGGGTGGTCAGAATGCGTTCAGTGCTGCGTTTCATGGGCTACGGTTAGAAGAAATCGGCACCGCCTGCAATTGACGATAAAACCACTGAAAACCTAGGATCGCGAATGTTCATCATCGATATCCATCCGCATGTGATCTCCACCGATACGAAGCTTTACCCGAGAGCGCCAATAGGCGGCTATCAATCGGATTGGTCGCGCGACCGCCCGGTGAGCGCCGAACAGATGCTCGCCGCCATGGACCAGGCGGGCGTGACCAAATCGGCTCTGGTCCAGGCGTCGACCTGTTACGGCCACGACAATTCCTATGTCGCCGATTCCGTGGCGGCGCATCCCGATCGTTTCACCGGAGTCTTTTCTGCCGATGTTCTCGCGCCGGACGCGCGCGACAAGATGGCCTATTGGATGAACAAAGGCATGACCGGTTTGCGCCTGTTCACGGTGGGCAGCACCATGCCCGATCAGGCGGAGTGGCTGGACGATCCGCGTTCGTTCCCGGCCTGGGATTTGGCGCAAGCGCGCAATCTTCCCGTGTGCCTGCAAATGACCGCAAAAGCGATCCCGCAGCTTGTGAATTTGCTCCGGCGATTTCCGCGCGTGCGGGTGATTCTCGATCATTGCGCGCGCGTGCAATTGGATGATGGCCCGCCCTACAACTCTGCTGCCGCCCTCTGGAGCCTTGCCCCGCACGAGAATGTCTTCCTGAAAGTGACGCCGCGGAATTTCCACGGCGCGCGCAGCGGCAAAGCCACGCCCCAAAGCTTCTTCGGCCGGCTGGTCACGGATTTCGGCGCTTCGCGCATCGCCTGGGGCTCGAATTTTCCCGCATCGGAAGGCAGTCTGAAAGAGTTGTTGGATCTTGCGCGAAACTCACTCTCATTTCTGCCGGCGCGCGATAAGGATTGGATTTTTTCCGGCACCGCGCAAATTCTCTATCCCGCGCTGAAGGACAAGAAGCCATGAGCGGCGGATCCGTAGTACTGCACACGCTGCTCGGAAACCATCCGAACACCAAAGCCCTCAAAAGCGGTGAGATTTCGTCGCCTCTGGTCAAATTCGATTATTTCGATGTCAAGGTCGCCAACACCCAATTCAAGGCGATGGTGCGCGAGCTGAAATATGATTTCGGCGAACTCGCGATCGTCACCTTTCTGCAGGCGAAGCATTACGGGAAGCCTTACGTCCTGCTGCCCGCGACCATTGTCGGCCGCAATCAGCATCACACGATTTTCTACAATGGGGACAAAGGGCGTCTTTCGCCTTCTCACCTCAACGGAAAACGCGTCGGCGTCCGCGCCTATACCCAAACGACGGGAGCCTGGGTGCGCGGTTTCCTTGCGGAAGATTATGGCGTCGATATCGCGAGCATACGCTGGGTCACCTTCGAAGACGCCCACCTTGCCGAATATCGCGATCCGCCGAATGTCGAACGCGCCCCGGAAGGCAAGACCATCAAGCAGATGCTGCTCGATGGCGAGCTCGACGCGGCCATACTCGGCGACGTCATGGAGGAGGGGCCGATCCGGCATCTCATTCCAGATCATGAAGCAGCGGGCCGCGTCTGGGCAAAAAAACATGGCGGTGTGCCGATCAATCATCTCGCGGTGATGCGGGAATCGATCGTGAAAACGCGTCCCGATGTGGTGCGCGAGGTCCATCGCGTGCTCAAGGAAAGCCGCGCGCGCGCTGTGCTTCCCACAGGCGTAGACGATCCGCTTCGTTTTGGCATCGGCGCGATCCGCCAATCGCTCGAGCAGATCGGCGCTTATGCGTTCGCACAGAAGCTGATCCCGCGCGCCTTTACTGCCGGCGAACTCTTCGCCGACGCCGCCCACATCCTCGGCCCCGAGGGGGAATAGACCGGCTCGTGTAGCACTAACGTGCTGCTGGCCGGGATGATAATAATTTTGACGGTTTATCGCGGGCGAACAAGGCATGCAGCAGGATCAGCGGAATGCCACCCGTGACCGCCGCTTGACGCAGCAAGAGGCGAATCACTAGCGGCAAACCTTGCAACGTATCGCCGGCCACAAACAGACCGCCAATGCCGAGCAGCAGCGCAAATCCTGCAATAGTGAGATTCACCTCATCCCATTCAACCGGCGCGAGGTGATGAATCGCATGCACCATCACGATCCCGAACAACAGCGTCGCAATCGCCGAGAGGATTGGCGACGGCACTAGCACGAGCAGCATGTCGAATTTGACGCAACTTCCCAACAACACCAGCAAAATGCCCGCCGCGAGGACGGCAAAGCGCGATCCCACGCGCGTCGAGCGCAACAGCGCCATATTGTCGGGATAAACTTGCGTGCTGAACGTCCCCAGCACCGAGG